>Ga0055449_10000200_pt1 | contig 16956 bp, 8 predicted proteins | sample China_Galinas_PW_2_FD_57739 | JGI IMG/M metagenome (GOLD analysis project Ga0055449, IMG submission 57739) | Wetland microbial communities from San Francisco Bay, California, USA, that impact long-term carbon sequestration - China_Galinas_PWB_D1 | ecosystem: Environmental > Aquatic > Marine >... | reverse complement strand
CGCCGGCGTTGACACAACTGCCGATACCAACCTGGCACGGCGCGCCGAGGTCGAAGTCCTCGTCAATCAGACCGTCGTTGTCGTTGTCGAAGCCGTCACAAAGCTCAGGGGTGGTACAGTTGGTGTCCTGACGCACGCCGTTCTCATCCAAGCCGCCATGGTCGGTGAGGCCGTCGCAGTCGTTGTCCAGACGGTCGAAGCAGTTGGCCACCGTCGGGTCGACGTGCCCTTCCGCGTCGAGGCCCTCGCCCGCCGGATCCGGGGGGCCCGGGACCGCATTGCAGATGGCGGCGTCATGGGTGTCGTTGCAGACGACCGTACCGACCCGGGCGCAGATGCCGCGGCCGTTGATGCAGCCGACACCGAGCGGCAGATCGGCGAACACTTCCAATGCACATGTTCCGTCCGGGCACTCGGCGTCTTCACCACACGAGTTGCCGTCGTTGGCACCGCCCTGACAGGTTCCGCTCGGGTCCGACGGGGCGCCGTTCATCAGGATGAAGCCTTCGTCGATTTGACCGTTGCAGTTGTCGTCGACGCCGTTGCACAACTCCGTCGCGCCGGGATGGACCGTGCCGTCGTTGTCGTTGCAGTCGGTCGCGTCACCGTTGGGACAGGAGGCGTCGCCGGGATTGCCGTACCCATCGCCGTCGTTGTCCACGCATGTAGGGTCGCCAGCGATCGTTCCAGCTACCGCCCGGTTGCTCCGAGCCGTCTGTTTGACCTTGGCGCTTCCACCGTCCGCATATGCCGACAGCGCCGAGGCTCCGATAATCAATCCGAGCGCGGCTATCACGCCCGACACCGGAAACACGATGCCCAAACCGTTTCTTGTGCGTATCATATTCCCCATTCCTTATTCAAAGAGATGGTCCTTGCCACCTTCAAGTGGCAACTCCCCCTCCAAACTGAGGACGTCGCATTATACCAACATCCCATCGAGACACAACCTAAACACGCTATCCTGGCACACCCACCTGCACGAGACCCTCACCCCCGGCGCGGACGTGTCCGCGGAGATCCTGCTCGACGCTGACGAGCACCTCGGAGATGAACCGCTTCGACTCGGCGTCCCGCCGCGACAGCACCGCTCCTGCATCGGTATCGGACGCGGACCGCCGGCCCTCGGCGTTCCACCGCTCGGTGTGGCGGTCGCACAGCTCGTTCAGATAGCTGCGGTGGTAGTCTTCGAAGTCCTCGAACCCTTTGCCCCAGCGAACTAGGAAGTCCTTAAACACCGCGACGATCGCCTCGGGGATGCCCGGCTTGTAGTGGATCGCCTCAGCGATCCGGTCGTAAAGCGGAGGCATGACCCCCTTGACGCGGCTACGGAAGGTCTCCGGAATGACGCCGGCCGACTCGTCCAGATCAAGCTTCATCTCGCCGGCGGTCACCTGGTCGATCTGGTCCTGAATCGTCTGCTCGTGACACGACAGTAGCACCGAATCCATGTACTGCTGCATGAGCACACCGCCGACGCGCTCCAGCATGTAGGGCGCCTCCGCCAACGTGGTTCCGATAATGCTGTTAATCGCCTTCCGCGCTTCCGCGTCGAGCTCTTGCACCACGGCGTTCGCCTTGGCCAGTCGCTCCATACGCATCTGCCGCACCTTCGCCGAAGGCGGCGCCACTTGCGGCGGCCGCTTCACCGACCGCACGAACCCGGTCACCCGCTTTTCAAACCGCTCCCACGAGCGTGCATAGCGAAGCAGATCGCGGTAGCCCTCGAGCAGTTCGATGCGCGTCATGCCCTTGGGAATGATGTTGCTCACCACGCGCGGGGCGTCGGAGTAGATTCCGCTGACGTCAATGACACGCCGATCACGCTGGAGCCGAACCCACAGTGGCGTGCCCGGATACGCCTTCATCGTGTTGATATTGGAGGCGGCAATGTCCGCTTGATCTAGAAACCGCTTGTGCTCGTCGAACACGGCCGTGTCGTCCGCGTCGAACCCCACAATGAGCGACGCGCGGACCGCGATACCGTAGGACTGAATGCGCTTGCAGTCCTCGACCAGATTGGTCCTGAGGTTCTGCACCTTGTGCGTCTCCACGAGGCTCTCTTCCCGCGGCGTTTCGATGCCGATGAGCGCCTGCGTGAAATTGCAGTCCGCCATCAGCTCCATCAGCTCCTCGTCGCGGGCGAGGTCGATGGTCAATTGGGTCGAGAACGTGCACGGCGGATCGAAGGCGTTGTTGACCGGAAGAAGCGCCCGCAGAAACTCCTTGGCGTAGCGCTTGTCGCCGATGAAGTCGTCATCGCAGATGAAGATGCGCCACGCGCCGAGCTTTTGAAGCTGAACGATCTCCTCGATCACCGACTCGACCGGCTTGTGGCGCGGGCGCCGCCCGAACAGGTGGATCACGTCACAGAATTCGCAGTCGTACGGGCAGCCGCGCGTTGTCTGCACGCCGGCCAGCCGATATCGCGCCACGTCCTCGGCGATGCTCTCCCACCGCGGCACCGGTGACGCCTCCAGGTCCGGTCGCTCGACCTGACGGTACTCGCGCCGGTGCGTTCCCTTTTTCCACTCGTCTAGGAAGCACGGCCAGGTCAACTCCGCCTCGCCGAGAAACACGACGTCGAAGGCGTCACGGCAGACATCCGGCGCGCCGGAGACGCCCGGCCCGCCGATCACCACCGGCAGGCCGCGCCGCCGAAAGATGCCGGCCAGCTCCATCGCGCGCGGCAGGTGCGCGATGTACCCGGTCACGCCCACGAGATCATAGGTCGCGCCCAGGTCGGACTCGTCGGTGATCTCACCGCGCGCGCCCTCGTCCCAGATGTCCACCTCGAATTCGGGGGGTGTGAGCGCCGCCACCGTCGCCAGGTGCAGCGGGATCATCAATGAGTCGGGCATGTTCTCGTCGGCGCTTTCCCCAAACATCGTCCGCGCACGAGAGAACTCGGAGTCGAACTTCGGCGACACCAGCAGGATACGCGACATGGCACTCTCCTTCTGCTTTCGATTTCGCCGTTGGCGAAATGGCCCGAGATTCGACATGCTCGCGCTCAAGATGTGTGACACGGCCTTACTTCGTGCCACTGGCGACGAGCCTATCGAGTTCGCCTACGGCGGCGACGCCCCACAAACGCAAGGCGCGTGAGCAACATGAACACGCCAAGCCACATTGCCTGGACGGCGCCCACACCGCAGAGCCCGGCCGGCGTCGGGTCGGGAACCGGCGTGTCGGCGGGCGGATCCGACGTCGGGATCGGCGTGTCGCAGGCATCGCCGATCCCGTTACCGTCCTGATCGGCCTGGTCGTAGTTGGGTACGAACACACAATTGTCCTGGAAATCCGGAATCGTGTCGTTGTCGTCATCGGGGTCGCAGAGATCGGTGATTCGATCGCCGTCGTTATCCCCGACGTTCGTCGCGGCGTGATACGGATCGGGGTCGACGTCGTCCGGGATGCAATCGTTGTCGCTGTCATTGTCGCACGCGTCCCCGATGCCATCGCCGTCAATGTCGTGCTGGGAGAAGTTCCAGTCGAGTGGGCAGTTGTCGTCAACGTCCGGGACACCGTCGCCGTCGCCGTCATAGCCCGGTGGCTGGGCCAGGAAGAGTCGCGTGCCGAAAAACGGATTGGCCGTACCCATGAAGAGGCCCATCGGCGTCGACGTGAACGAGCGGATGCCGTAACTGTACGGGTCATCGAAACCGGTCGAGGTGACCGTCTTCCAGTTGACGCCGTCCGTCGTCGCGAACAGGTCGAACCCGCCCTCGACCGCCGAGACCAGGTCGGCCGCCTGGTGCGGATCGACCAGATTGAGGAGCAGAAGCAGCACGGCGTTGGCGTTCGGATCCAGGCCGTCGCGAATAGTTTGCTCGTCGAGATTCGTCGCGTACTGGGCAAAAACGGCCAGGTCGAAGGTGGTCATGTACAGCACGCCGTCGTGCTCGATCATCCGCCAGATGTAGCCTGCGAACGGGTTGCCGCAGCCCGGGCCGAGCCCGCTGATCGGCGCCTTGTAGCCGTCCGGCGTCTGCCGCGCATCGCCGCACACGATCTCCCAACTGTCGTCGGGCGCGACGCGGACAAGCTCCGCCGTGGCCGCGTTCTCGTTCCCGAGAAGCGACAGACCGACGAAGTTGATCCCCGAGCCGACGTAGAGGTGGTCCTTGTACGGATAGAGGCTCACGACGTTTTGATTGGCCGAGCCGCGATACGCCCCCTGCACGAGCACTTTCTGGAACGTGTACGGCGGCTCGCCGACGGCGGCCGTCTTGAGCAACTGGTAGCCCTCGTTCGCCGTGGCCGTGCCGACGTACAGATAGCCCTTGAACACCGCAAGCTGAAACGCCGCATAGTTGACCGGGTCGCCGAAACCGTCCGTGTTGACGATCCGAAAGTCACCCGAGGCCGGGTCCGATGACTCCAACAGCGCCGTCATTTCCCCCGTCGCTCCCAGGGCGATCACGTACATCCGGCCCTTGTATTCCGTGAACGAGCGGTAGGACACGTACTTGGCGCTGTTGGTCAATTCACCGGGCACCTGCTCGAAGTGCCGCCCGTCGGTCGTTCGCAAAATACGCGGCGGCGGACCCGCCACATCGGTCGTGACGAACGTGCCGATGTACAGCGCCTCGGTTCCGTCCGGTTCCGTGTAGACCATCATCGTGCGATAGCCGACGTCGACGGCCGCGTCCGCCAGTGTGCCGTCGGAGGTCAGAATCTTGACCGTCGGCGACATGTAGACGAGTTCGACCGCGCCCGTCCTCGGATCGTACGTGTAGATGCGGCCGCGAAGATCCTCCTGCAACAGCGACGGCTTGCACTCGATCGGCACCTCATCCGACGTACCCCCCGATCCCACGCCGCGAAGCGATCGCGTCAGACAGGAGAAGTTGTGATTGGTGCCGATGTAGAGCTTGCCCTTGAACATCGCCATCGACCACGAGTAGCTGTTACCCCGGTCGCCGTAGCCCTGCGGCGCCACCTGACGCACATCGTCAGAGGTGAACTCGTAGGCCTTGGCGCACTTGGGCGCGCTCGCGGCGATCGTCGCGAGGACAAACGCCGCGGCTGCGGGCGTGCTCAGTCGGTTGTACCAGCGTTGCTTGTTCGTCGTTACCACTTTCCCCACCCCGTTATAATCAGTTCGACTCGCTCCTAATAATAGCCCTCACCAGCAGCGGCCGAACTGCCACACCGTCCGAAAACGATCCCATATAGCGCTGCTGCGCGGTACCCCCCAAGGCGTAGTCGGCGTGAACGCCGCGAAACGCCGCGTCGAGCAGCCCATCACCCAGCTTCCAGTAGCCGAAGTAGTCCAGAGCATCAGGCGCACGCTTGCGCACAATGCGCCGTGTGCGCCAATTCGATAGCCCGTTCGCCGACGCATACACACCGCTCGCCGCCAGGGGAGCAAAGTGATTGGCCACCAACGCCGGCACGCCGCGGCGATCCGACTGAACCGTCACCAGATCCAACGCCCCGAGAGTGACCGAGGCATATGCGTCGACGATCATGTTCGCGTCCCGAGTGCCTACAATGACGTCCGCGTCTCCAACGACAACCAGGACCAGCAAGTCGGGCGGCAGCTGATCGAGACCCTCCAGCATGATCGTCCGACCGCCACCACCCGGCAGGTAGCGATCCCCGTTGCCCGGGTGACAGACCATCAACGCCTCCGGGGGCGGAAGCCCCTCCGTTTGGGCCTTGGGTGCCAGCGCTGCCGCCATGAAGCCCCCCAACGAGTGACCGACCCAGGCCATACCCGAAGGATCCGGCGCGACTGGACCATCCTGAGCGAGACGGAAATACGCGTCCTTGGCCGCGGTCATGGCGGCGTTCATCATCTCCGGGACGGACGCGGTCAGGTTCGCCTGATACCGCGGAAACACCACGGTGTATCCCCGACGTACGATGTGCTCGATCCAGGCACCGTAGTAGACCGGCAGCATGCCGCCCCACCCGTGCAGAAACACCACGACAGGCGCAGATTCCGGCACCGGGTCCGAGGGTGTGATGATCCAGTACGCTTCGTCGCCGGTACCGTACTTCGCAATCCGCGTGGAACCATGCGGGTAGTCGGAGCCGCCAGGGCCGGACATCGGCTGTATCGGCGCCTGCGGTAGCGCGCCTTGGCAACCGGAGAGCCATAGCATTCCGACTAGACGCGCCCGACGAAAAAGTTGTCCCAATCTTCCCCTCATCGCTTCTTCCTAGGCGCCCAGCGCCGCGCCGGCCCCCCCGCCGGCGCCCGAAGCCCTTGCGGCCCCCGCGGCAACGAACCCTTCCGGATCGCGCAGGAACCGCATCATTCGATCCACAAAGAAGTCGACTGAATCGAGCAGGTAAAAGTGCCCGCTCCCAGGCACGACCTCCCAGCGGTAGTTCTTGATCACGTTCGCCAGGTGCTCGGCCATGTCACGATACGGCGAGGTTTCGCCGTAAAGCGCGTAAACCGGCGCTTCGATCTCACCCAGCCGCTCCTCCGTCAAACCCGCGATGCGTCTAAACTCCTCGCCGACGCAGGTTTCCTCGATCAGGCGTTGAAGCCGCGGCGTGGCGCGCGAGCGCCCTTTGCGCGTGCCGAACTGCTGCGGAATCTCGAAGGTTTTGCGGAACACGTCGTTGACGTCGCGACCCTCGGCCTCGACGAACCAGTCGTAGGTAATGCCGTATTTGTCCAGGTCTTCCTTGTAGAGATCCCAGCCGGGCCAGTTCTCGATCGTGCGCAGGCGGCGCAAACACGCCAGCCCGGTGTCGGCCAGGGCGAACCCGCCGACGCGTTCCGGATGCTCCACGGCCAGGTGCGACACGATGGAACCGCCGAAGCTGTGCCCCACAAAAAGTGGCCGCTCCAGTTCGAGATGATCCATCAATGCCAGAAGATCCTGCGCCATATCGGCGGACGTGTAACCGCTCTTGGTCATTTCGGAATAGCCGTGGCCGCGCAGGTCGTACGCCATCACGCGAAACTCGGAGGAAAACGACGGCATGACGTTCGTGTACCAGATCGCGAGCGTGGACGTCACGCCGTGGATCAGGACGACGTCGCGCCCCTCCCCCTTGATCTGATAGTGCATCGTAATGCCGTTGACTTCCGCCTTGGCCATGGACCCCAGTGCCTTTCCGTCAGCTAGTCGATATACCCCAGCGCCTTGAGGCGCATCATCACCTGCTCCTCCGACTCCGGATCGTCGGCGAGATCGTTCGTCTCTTCCGGTGGCAGGTGCGCCGGACGCACGGTCTTCGCGCCGGTCACGGCCGGGTGCGCCGAAACATAGGCCGGATCGAACACCTCGGTCACCACGCGGCCCTCGAGGTCCTCCGGAATCGCCAGCCCCATCGCGTAGAGCATCGTCGGCGCGACGTCGACCATTTGCATCGTCGGAAGCGACGTACCCGAGGCCACCCCGGGCCCGTTCATCAGCAGGATGCCCTCCGGATGGTGAATGCCCGCGGTCATCGGTCGGCGACGAAGCACGCCCTGCCCGCGAAGCACGGAGAAGAACCCCTTGTCCCGCAGCTCCAGCGTCAAATCCGGCGCGAGCTGCATCTTCGGGCCGCTGAACGCCTCCTCCTTGGTCCAGATGCGCGTGACCAGCTTCTCGCCGGTGGACGGATCGACACAGTGATTCAGCAGCCGGTCGATCAGCTCCGCGCGGAACGACTCGTACTGCTCGGGCTCCAGGCCGACCTCGTGCCGCCCTCCGCGAACGGGAATATAGATGCCATTGTTGCTTGCGGAGATCGCGTAGGCTCTGGTCTTGTCGAGGTCGAATTCGGTCAGGTGATACGGATGCGCCTCGCCGATCTCGGCCGAGTCGTCCGGCACGACCTCCGCCTTGTCGGACCAGGTAAGATAGCCCTGTGCCTCGAGCCAGTTGTTGATGTAGAGCAACTCGTTCGTGCCGCAAAATCCGTGGTCCGACGCGATGACGATGTAGTCCTCGTCGCTGACGAGCTTCAGCAGCTTTTCGAGAAAACCGTCGACTTCGCGGAAGTAATCCCAGCAGCGCTCGCGGATGCGAAGGAACGACTCGTCCGGCGACGCCGGCTCCATCGCGGGATCGAGGTAGCCCCAAAGCAGGTGCTGGAGCTTGTCGACGCCGTCCAGCACGATGCCGACCAGCTCGGCCGGGTCGCGCTGAAGCTGGTGCTCGAGAATCGCGAACCACTGACGCTCGCGGCGAATGTGCAGGTCGATCCACGGCTCGTAGTCAGCCAGCTCAGCCCCGGCGATCGCCTTCTGCTCTTCGTTGAAGTCGACCGCCAGCTCCTTCACGTCGAATCCAGACAACGTCTCCTTCAAGCCGTCGATCAGGTTCGCCGGATGCGAGTGCTTCTTCACCCAGCGCCAGGGAATCCAGCCCGGAATGACGTAGCCGTCGATTTTCGGCGGCGGGTTGTGGGCGACGAAATTCAAGCAGCCGGCGCGCTTGCCCTGGCGTCCGACGATCGACCAGATCGTCTCGCAACAAACCTCGCGCGAGGTCACTACGCGGACGTACTTGGACGCCTCCGACTCGAACTGCAAAAAGTTGGTAATGCCGTGATGCCCGGGTGAGCGGCCCGTGACCATCGTCGTCCACGCCGGCGGCGTCAGCGGCGGCACGACGGACATCAATGTCCCCCAGGCCGAGCGCTCGCGGAAGGCACCAAAGCACGGCATGACGCCGCGACGGACCAGATCGTCCATCACGGTGTACGTCGCACCGTCGAGCCCGAAGAGAACCACGCGACTCACGACTTCGCCTCCTGCGCAGGCTTCAGGTTCTCGAGCAGAAAATCGAGCACCTCACCCACGGTGATGTCCTCCGCCTGACGCTCGTTGGCCTTGGTCAGAAACTCCGCGAACGGCAACGACTGGTTGAAATGCTCCTCGATCGCCGAGCCCATCGCGACGGCGTCGATCGACTCGAACTCCAGATCCTTGAAGATGCCGGTCTGCTCGGTGATCTCGTCAGAGTATTCCCAGTCCTCACGCAGGTCGGTGAGAATCTTGAGCACTTCCTCGCGCAGCGCGTTACGATCTCGCGTCGCCATTACGAAGTCCTTTCCGGTACCGCCAGTGCCACGACAAAGTCGCCGTCGCGTACATAGTTCACCACAAACGCCGGCGCGTCCGCCTCGGTGACCTCGGCCGCCGCGCGGGCTCCACACCCAACGATCATGTGACCCACCTGCGGGTCGACGCTGCGCAGCGTCATCGTCCCCGGCCCGTGTGTCAAACCGATGCCGAGCGCCTTGCCGGCCGCCTCCTTGGCGCACCACGCCCGGGTGACCCATTCGTCCCGACTGTCGCCGTTGAGCTTGTCGATCAGCTCCCGCTCGGCCGAGTCGAACGCAGCCTGATCGAAGCCGGCGTCGCGCGCTTCGATGGTCTCCAGATCGATGCCCAAAGCGGCGCGCCCGGCCGCAGCGACCGCGTCGCTACCCTTGTGGGCGATCGACACCTGCGGCCGCTCGCCAATCTGGGTAATCCAAGGGCCTTCGACACGCGGCGTACCTTGACCGTCGGTTACGATTTGGATGTCGGCCGGGAACAGATCCAAGCCGTGGTGACGCTTCACCCAGGCTCGCACCGCCTCCTTGGCGACGGCGCGGCCGTAGAGCCATTCCAGCCGTCGCGGGCCGTCGTTCATCTTGTCGAATTCGGCAAGTTCTTCTCGGCCAAGCAGCAACAACCCCCAGAGTCTCGCCCATACGTTGATGGCCATCTCGCCGAATGATGCCAACCGCCGGCACTCGACGTCCTCGTGGCCGGGCGGAAGCGGCACGGAAAGCGGCGTACTGAGGGTTCCCGTTTGCGGGGCGCGCCAGAAGTCGTACATCGCGCGATCCCAGTAGAAACGCCAGTCCTCCCACCCCTCGATCCGCAGCCAGAGCGAGCCGTCCGGCGTCACCACGTCCATGTCCGCGCGAAGCTGTCGCTGGCCGACGTGCGTGATGCGCAAGCGGCACGTCGTCCGCACGCCCGGCGCCGGATTCGGCTGGTAGCGCGTGATCGACTTCACCTTGATCGGGAAGAGCACGAAGCCTTCGTTCAGGTACTCGACCGGCCAGTAGCCGACGAGTTGCCCGGCTGCGTCCAGCAGGAACGGGTCGAAGTAGAAGGCCGGTGAGTCTTGGCCGGCGAACAGGTTGTCGACGGGAAGCACTTCCAACTGAGCCGTGAGACCATCCTCCCCGACGGTGTCGAGCGAGGCGACGCCCTGGAAACGCGGCCCGTGGAACATGCGCCGCTCGTTGTACATATCGCCCGCCGAGCGCGCCGCGGATCTCTCGTTGGTCAGCGTAAACGAGGCGAGCGGCTCGGCCTGCGGCAATCCGCCGGCAAAGGCGTAGGTCGCCTCGGCCACCACTTCCTCACTGCCGGTGCTGTTGCCCCGGCGGATGACGACGGACACGTCCCCACTCGCAGGCACAACGACGGCCTCGATCGTGATCGCCACCGGGCCGATGTGCCGGTGGACGTCAATCCACTTGCCGGCTTGCACGTTCCTTGCCGCCGTCACCTCTTTGCCCGGCACGAGCAGTGACGCCACCTCGGCCATCATCTCGATGCTGCACGTCAGTGGCACCACGTGCAATCGGTCGCGATCGGTGTCCCAGGCCGACGACGGCGGATCGAAGCAGTGATCGGCCAGATACAGATCCTCATTCAGGTCGACGTTTCGCGCCACCACGATGCGAGTGCCGGGCTCGTATGTGATGACGCTACCGCGAAAAGGGATAGAAGTGGCCTCCGGCGCGGCCAGGGCCACGGCTTCTGGGCTTGGAGAGGTAGTGCCGGTCGCGCCCGCTGGAACCAGAAACTCGACGACGGCGCGAAGCGTCTTGAGCTTCGAGACCTCCTCCATGTCGATGTCGCTGCCGAGGGCGAGCTCGCTCGCCTGCTGCTGCAACGCACCGAGGATTTCGACACGCTTGATCGAGTCGATGCCGAGCTCGGCCTCCATGTCGAGATCGAGGTCGAGCATGTCCGACGGATATCCGGTCTTCTCGCTCACGATGTCGACGAGCACGGTCTGCACGGTTTGCGCGTCCGGCGCGCCCGAAGCAGGCGGTTTCGCCGCGACCGGCACCGGATCCGGTTCGGGTATCGCGGCCACCGGCGCGGGGGCCGGCATCGGCGGTTCGATTGCGACCGGCGCTGGTGGTGCGGCTGCGGCCGGCTTCTCGGATTGCGGAGCCGGAGCAACTGGCGCTTGCGGTACAGGCTGCGGCACATACTGAGTCGCGGGCGGCGCCGTCTGCGGCGCAGCGAACGATGCCGCGGGTGCCACCGGAGCCTGCGTCGCGGTACCACCCGCGCCGAGGTACGCCTGCACGATCTGTTGCTGCGTCTCGAGGAAGCGTTCCATCAGGCGCATGTGCTGCGTCAGCATCGCCGATGCGGCGTCGGGAACCGGAGGCGCCGTGGCCGCGGGTGGCGCAGTCGTCGATGAAGCCACCTGCGGCGTAGCCGCGGGTGGCGGTGCGGACGGCTCAGGAGGCGGCGGTTGCGCGGCCTCCGGAACCACGTTCGGATGTACAGGTTGCGTGTTCATGGTCTCCACTTCGCTCTTGATCGGGGCAAGGTCCGTTCGGAGTCGTGGATACGCCAGCGGCACCTTGATCGTGCCGGGCACGAGCCGTTCGTCCACCGGGCGATCGGCTTCGGGATCAAATGTCAGCGCCGCCGGCGACCGCCGCACGTACAGCGGCGAAAGGTCGATCGGCACGTGCAACGCCGACAACATCGCCAACGCCTGGTGCAACGTCGTGACACCCAAGCGGCGATGCTGGTTCGTTGGAATCGCAATGTGCGGCCTGCCGCGCAGAATATCGCTCACGAACCCGCTCAGGTTCGCACGCGGGCCGACCTCGACGAAGATGCGCGCGCCATCGTCGTACATCGCGTCGACCGTCTCGCGGAAAATCAGCGGACGCGCGAAGGTGTCCGACACCACGTCGAGAATCGCGTCCTGCCCGTCGGGATACGGGCGACCGGTCGTGCACGAATAGAGCGTAGTCGTCGCCTCCCGCCAGCTCAGCGACGAGAAAAACGACCGCAACGGCTCGCAGATGTACGTGAAAATCGGCGTGTGGTATCCGCGGTCGAACGGCAGCACCTCGACGAACACCTGCGCCTGGCGCAAGTGCTTGACGACCTTCTCCCGATCGCCCGGCTCACAGACGATGACCACCTGGTGCGGGCAGTTGTCGTTGGCCACGTGAACCGTGCAGTCGACTTCCGCGGCAAGTGCCAAGACCGTGTCTCGACTCGCGCCGACGGCGAGCATCGACATGGCCGGAATCGTCGTGTCCGATTCGAGCTTGCGGTACATGGCGTCGAGTCGGTCCATGCTACCGACGAACTCGTCCACGCCGAGCATCCCGGCCGCCACGAGCGCAATCCACTCTCCCGCGCTGTGGCCGGTCATCATGTCCGGTGACACACCCAGCCGCTGAAGCAACAGAAGCATTGCGGCGTCAGCCGTCAACACCGCTTCGGTCGCCCGTTCGATCCTGAAAAGGCGCGCCTCGGCCTTCTCCCGCGCCGCGTCATCGAAAAACGGCGGCGGGAAGATATCGCGACTCGGCGGGTAGCGATCGGTCGACGTCACCGCGCGATCCGCGGCGTCGAAACACGCCTGAATTTCCGGGAACAGCGGGTACAAATCCGCCAGCATGTTCAAGTACTGCGCCCCCTCGCCGGGGAACAGGAACGCCACCTTGCCCCCGCGAAGCGGCGACTCGGAGAAGTAGAAGATGCCCTTGGCATCCTTGATCTGCTTGCAGTTCTCGTCGGCGAGGCGCTCGGACGCTCGATCCAGCTTGATCGCTAGATCGTCAAGCGACGTCGCGACGACCGCGAGCCGGAACGGCTTGACGCCAAGTTTTTCGTTGATCGTCGCGGCGAGATCGACCGGGGCGACCCCCTCGGCCTGGCGCGCGTAATCGGCGATTCGCGCGACTTCGACCCGAAGTGCCTCGCGCGTGTCACTCTCGAGCACGAACACCTCTGACGGCCAGGTTCGCGCGATGATCTCGTTCGCCTTCGTGTCGATCGTGATGCCGGTCGACTCCGTCGCCCGCGGCGGGACGTATTCCTCGAGCACAATGTGGCAGTTCACGCCACCGAAGCCGAACGCATTCACACCGGCGCGCCGCGGGTGGTCGCGATGTCCGTGGACCCACGGCCGCGTCTCGGTGTTGACGTAGAATCGGCTGTCCTCATGCATCAGCGCGGTGTTGGGCTGGCGACAGTTGATTGAGGGCGGCAGCGTCCGGTGATAGAGCGACAGCGCCGTCTTGATCAGCCCCGCGGCCCCGGCGGCGGGCATCGTGTGACCGATCATCGACTTGATCGATCCCAGCGCACATGGTGCCGGGCCTTTGCCGTTAGGACCGAAAACGCGCTTGAGTGCGGATAGCTCCGTCGGGTCGCCGATCGCAGTGCCCGTGCCGTGTGCTTCGATCAAGCCGATGGTGCTTGGGTCGATGCCGCAAGCGTCGTAGGCCCTGCGCAGCGCGAGCTCCTCGCCCTCGACGCGCGGGGCCGTCACGCTCATCGCACGGCCATCACTGCTCGAACCCGCGCCCTTGATCACCGCGTAAATGCGATCGCCGTCGCGCTCGGCGTCACGCAGACGCTTGAGCACCAGCACACCCACACCTTCGCCGGCGAGCGTACCATCGCAATCCTTGTCGAACGGCCGAATCGTCGACGAGTGCGACAATGCCCCCATCGCCCCGAACACCTGGAAAAACGGCACGTCCGAGAAAATATGTACCCCGCCGGCGAGCACGACGTCGAAGCGGCGCGCGCTCAAATCGCGAAGGGCCAGCTCGACGGCGATCAATGACGACGCGCAGGCCGCGTCCACCGTGAATGTCGGACCCATGAAGTCGAGTCGGTTGGCGACACGCCCGGTGGTGATGTTCGGAATCAAACCCGGTGCGGTCTCGGCGGTGAAGCCGGGCAGCTCGGCCCGCATGGCGTCCTTGATGCGCTGAAGATCTTCGGCCGTATACTCCGGATGAAGCTGCTTCAGAAGCGCCAGCGTCTGTTTCGTGATGATGCCGCGTTGCAAGAGGCCGGCCAGGCCGGCGCCCAGGTAGCTCCCGCGCCCCAGCACGAACGACGTCCGCTCGTGATCGACGTTGCGGGACAAATACCCCGCGTCCTCCATCGCCTCATGTACGCAGCGGAGTACGAGGAACTGGTCGGGCTCGGCGCCGTCGACGGCCCGAGGCATCGTCCCGTATTTCAGCGGATTGAACGCGAAGTCGACGCCGAGGTAGCCGCCGCGCTGGCAGTACACCGTGTCTTCGTGATTCGGATCGGGGTGGTAGTACACCTCCGGATCCCAGCGCTCGGGCGGTACGTCGGTCGTCGCGTCGACGCCGTCAACGATGTTCTGCCAAAACGCCCGAACGTTGCGCGCCTTCGGATACGTGCATGCCATACCGACGATGGCCACGTCGGTCACCGGGCTCGCTCCCCCTTTGTCACCCCCGCGCTGAATCACGTCGACACCTCGGTGCCTCTCGCCTTAGCGGTCCCGAGCCGGTTCAGCGCCTTGCTGCACGTCCCCTGCATGTTCTCGAGCCAGCCGAATAGCGTTCCCGATTCGTCATAGAACATCAAATCCGCGTAGATCGCCGGGTTGGGGTGCTCCGATCGAACGGCCACCTCGCACCACACGCGGCCCGTCGGCGGCGGACCAAAGCGGTGATAGCAGGTGACGCCCGCCGGAAGCGGCGTCATGTCCCGATACGTGCGCGCCCAAAGAATGACCATCTGCAGCGCGCTATCCACGAGCACCGGATCGATCAGCCACCTGCCCGGCGCGCCGCCGGCGAAGCATTCGCCCACGTTCGACGGTCGCAACATCGCGTGCAGCCCGTTGTCGCCCACGGCGTCGACGCGCTCGATCCCCGCGAACAACCGGCCATGGAAGAGCCACGTGTCGTACGCCTCGTCCAGCGAGATCGGCAGCGGCTTCGGATGCTCCAACACGAGCCGCTCCGGCCGCGGCGACGACTCGTTGCCGCGCGCCAGCTCCACCGTAGTCATATACCGGAGGTCCGGCTTGTCTGACACGCAGCCGGCGCGGAGCTTCACCTCGCAGCCGATGGACGTGTCCGCGACGCCGGTCGTCTCGACCCGCACGATGCTCGGGCCGCCGTCAAACGTAACCCCGCGAAGCACGCGAAGATCGCGAATCCGTGCCACGTCTAGGTTCGGCCGCACGCTCGCGCCGACTTCGCTCAAGAATTCCATCATCATCGCCATCGGCATGACCGGCACGCCCTCGAGCTGATGATCCCACAAGTAGATGTCATGCCTGGGGTCGATCACCCGGTTGACCACGGTGTGCCCCGAACCGTTGGCGACCATCTCGCTCTGTGTACCCAAAAGCGGCATAGCCTCGGCCTGGCCGCTTGTGGCCGTATCGGCCTCGCCGCCGCCCGCCTCGATCACGCCATCCAACGGGCCGCCAAAGACCACTTCCACGTCCGTCTTGTCGCCGTACAGCAACTCATCGACGCATGCGGCGCGACCGGCCGGGCGATCGATCACGTGCACGCCCGCCTCGGCGAAGCGCTTCGCCAGCTCGGCCGACACCATCCCACCGGACGATTCCCAGGGTCCCCAGTTGAGCGACGTCACCCGGGTCTTCCATCGGGCGTTGAGCCAGACGGCGAGCTTGTTGAGCACCTCGTTGGCCGCCGCGTAGTCGCATTGGCCGCGATTGCCGTACCGTGCCGACACCGACGAGAAAAACGTCATGAACTGAAGCTGCTCCGGGCGAATCGCCTGCACCAGCGCGAGCGCCCCTTGCACTTTCGGGGTCACCACGCGGTCGAACGATTCGCTGGTCTTGTCGCGTATCAACTTGTCTTCGATGACGCCGGCACCGTGAATCACGCCGTCGATTCGTCCGAATCGATCGTAGACCTCATTGAACATCACGCCGATCGCTGCGTGGTCGCTCACGTCGGCCGCGCGATAGAGAACCTCGGAACCGGCCGCACGCATCGTGGCCAGGTTGGTACGAATCTCCCGCTCGCCGAGCAGCTTGCGGTACGCCGCTTCGACCTGCTTCGGCGTCGGCGCGGCACCGCTCGCTTTCAGCCGCGCCATCAGCGCGCCCTTGAGGTCGCGCGGCTCGGTCAGCCCGGCCGTGTCCGCCGGCTCGTCCCCTTGTGGCTCCGGCGTCCGGCCGATGAGCACCAACCGACATGCGAAACGCTTCGCCAACTCGATCGCGACTTCTGCGGTGATCCCGCGGGCCCCACCGGTCAGCACCACGACCGACTCGTTCGTCAGCTCCACGCCGCCCGCCTGCCCGGCTAGACCGGCGCCGACCGGACGGAGTGCCAACCGCGTGTCATTACGATAGCCGACTTCGACCGGGCCGCCGTCAAATAGCAGCTCTTGAAGGAGCGCCTCCGCGATCTCCTCGGCGCCGCCGTCTTGCGCGAAGTCCACCGCGCGGCAGCACGTCTCGGACCACTCGCGAGCCACGGACTTGACCAGGCCGCACACCCCCGCACCGCCCGGACAGAACTCAACCGATTCACCCTCGAACGCGAATGAGCCGCCCAGTCGCGTCGCGGTGAGCAAGCGGCCGCCGCCCTCACGCAAAGCTTCCTCGTTGGCCTGGACCAGGTTGAACAAGGTGTGAAGCTCGGCGTACAGCCGTGCGGGTAGCCACTCGAGTGCGGACCAGTCAGTCGACTTCTCCGCACCGAGCGGCATCAGATGCAAGACGCCCGCCACCCGACCGAGATTCGGACGCACTTGCTCCATGTACGATTGTACGACGCTCGGATCTGTCAGGTGAACCGTTCCCGCGTGACCGTTGCCGTCGTCGCCCGGTCCGAAGGTGACGATCTCGACCGGCTTGCCCAACTCGCGAAGGCGCCTTGCCAATGCCTCGGCCACCCCGGTGCCGTCGTTCGTGATGATATAGCCGCCGTCTGGAAGATCCTGCCGCGACG
>Ga0055449_10000197_pt1 | contig 17088 bp, 13 predicted proteins | sample China_Galinas_PW_2_FD_57739 | JGI IMG/M metagenome (GOLD analysis project Ga0055449, IMG submission 57739) | Wetland microbial communities from San Francisco Bay, California, USA, that impact long-term carbon sequestration - China_Galinas_PWB_D1 | ecosystem: Environmental > Aquatic > Marine >... | reverse complement strand
GCCGTGGTCTCAACCGTGGATGCGATCAGTCGAAGCGGTCGAGGTTCATGACCTTGTCCCACGCCGCCACGAACTCGCGAGTGAAGAACTCCCGAGCATCGTCGCAGCCGTACACCTCCGCGAGGGCCCGGAGCTGCGAATTCGAGCCGAAGACCAGGTCAACACGTGTGCCGATCCACCTGAGATCGCCCGTCGCGCGGTCGCGTCCTTCGAACACGGTCTCGGTCTCGTCGGTCGGCTCCCACCGCGTGCCCTGGTCGAGCAGGTTGACGAAGAAGTCGTTGGTCAGCGTCTCCGGGCGGTCGGTGAACACGCCGTGCCGCGACCCGTCGCCGTTGGCCCCGAGCACGCGGAGCCCGCCGATGAGCACCGTCATCTCCGGAGCGCTCAGCGTGAGCAGTTGGGCGCGATCGACAAGCAGGTGCTCGGCAGGGCGGGTGAACCCGTCGGCGAGGTAGTTGCGGAAGCCGTCCGCCTTGAGTTCGAGCACGCCGAACGAATCGACGTCGGTCTGCTCCTGCGTCGCGTCGGTCCGCCCCGGCCGGAAGGGGACCTCGACGTCGTGCCCGGCGTTCTTCGCCGCCCGCTCGACCGCGGCGCACCCGCCGAGGACGATCAGATCGGCCAGCGACACCCTCTTGCCGCCCGTCTGCGACTCGTTGAATTCGCGCTGGATGCGCTCGAGGGTGCTCAGCGTCTCGGCGAGCCGGGGCGGGTCGTTGACCGCCCAGTCCTTCTGCGGTGCGAGCCTGATGCGGGCGCCGTTCGCGCCGCCGCGCTTGTCGCTGCCACGGAACGTCGACGCGGACGCCCACGCAGCCGACACCAGTTGCGAGATCGACAGCCCCGAACCGAGGATCGTCGCCTTGAGCGAGGCGATCTCCGCCGGTCCGATCAGCTCGTGATCGACCGCGGGGACGGGGTCCTGCCAGATCAGCTCCTCGTCGGGGACCTCCGCCCCGAGGTAGCGCGAGCGCGGCCCCATGTCGCGGTGCGTGAGCTTGAACCACGCCCGGGCGAACGCGTCGGCGAACTCGTCCGGGTTCGCGTGGAAGCGGCGCGAGATCTTCTCGTAGACCGGGTCCATGCGCATCGACATGTCGGCGGTGGTCATCATCGGCGCGAACTTCTTCGACGGGTCGTGCGCGCCCGGAACCATGTCCTTCTCGACGACGTCCTTCGCCCGCCACTGCCACGCGCCCGCCGGGCTCTTGACCGGCTCCCACTCGTACCCGAAGAGCATGTCGAAGTAGCCGCTGTCCCACCGCGTGGGGTTCGGCGTCCAGGCGCCCTCGATCCCGCTGGTGATCGCGTCGTCGCCCATGCCGGTGCCAAAGCTGCCCTTCCACCCGAGCCCCTGCTCGGCAAGCCCGGCGCCCTCGGGCTCGCGCCCGACGTACTGATCCGCGGGAGCGGCCCCGTGGCACTTGCCGAACGTGTGCCCGCCGGCGGTGAGCGCGACCGTCTCCTCGTCGTTCATGGCCATGCGTGCGAAGGTCTCGCGGACGTCACGCCCCGAGGCGACGGGGTCGGGCTCGCCGTTCGGCCCCTCCGGGTTGACGTAGATCAGCCCCATCTGCACGGCGCCGTACGGGTTCTCGAGCACGCGGTCGCCGTGGTAGCGCCGGTCACCGAGCCACTCGGTCTCGGTGCCCCAGTCGGTATCTTCCTCGGGCTCCCACACGTCCTCGCGTCCCCCGCCGAAGCCGAAGGTCTTGAGCCCCATCGACTCGAGCGCGCAGTTGCCGGCGAGGATCATCAGGTCCGCCCACGAGATCTTCCGCCCGTACTTCTGCTTGATCGGCCACAGCAGTCGGCGCGCCTTGTCGAGGTTGGCGTTGTCAGGCCAGCTGTTGAGGGGAGCGAAGCGTTGCGTTCCGGAGGAGGCGCCGCCGCGCCCGTCGAAGATCCGGTACGTCCCGGCGCTGTGCCACGCCATGCGGATGAACAGCCCGCCGTAGTGCCCGAAATCCGCGGGCCACCAGTCCTGTGAGTCGGTCATCAACGCGTAGAGGTCCTCCTTCACCGCGTTAAGATCGAGACTCTTGAACTCCTCGGCGTAGTTGAACTCCTCGCCCATCGGGTCGGACTTCGCCGAGTGCTGGTGGAGGACGTGCAGGTTGAGCTGCTCGGGCCACCAGTCCCGGTTGGTCATGGTGTTGGCGTGCTGTCCGCCCGAGAACGGGCACTCGGTCGCTTCGGTTGACATGTGGTTCACCCTTCCCTTTGGCCGGTTTGTGTGTGCTCTGATTTCAGATTGGTGTGCGCGCCACTGGCGCCCGGAGTGTGCACGTCGGTGTCGCCCCGCTCACCACCCTTCGATCGCGCTTGGCGGCACTCCGGGCAACGCCCCCAGTAGATCACCTCGGCCTCGTCGATCACGTATCCCGAGTCGTCCAAAGGCGCCAGGCACGGCGCAGCGCCGACGGCGCAATCGACGTCAACGATGCGCCCGCACGCGCGGCAGATCAGGTGATGGTGGTTGTCGCCGACCCGGTCCTCGTACCGCGCCGGCGAGTGCGACGGCTGGATCCGCCGGATCAGACCCTCCTCGGCGAGGAGCTGGAGCGTGTTGTACACGGCTTGTCTGGAGATCGAGCCGATCACGCCTCGGACGGCGTCGCCCACCTCGTCGGCCGTGCGGTGGGGGTGATCCGCGACGGCCCGCATCACGGCGAGCCGCTGGGCGGTGACGTGGATGCCGTGCTCGCGCAGCTGCTTTCTCGCGTCGGGCGGCATGGGCGGACCGTAGGCTGTTTTGTGGAATCTATCAAGATATGGATGCAATCCATTTTATACGGTCCCGTCCCTCGACGGCGGACGAGGGCGAAATCGAGGAAGCCCACCCCCGACGCGGGCCGCGGCACGCGAACGCCCATCCGATCGCTTGAGCGATCAGAGGGGCGGGAGGGGGACGATGGGTGCTCGGTCCGGGCACGCCGGTCGGCGTCAGCCCGCAGCCGGCCGCTGCGGCGGGAGCGTCGCGTGCTGACCCAGCACGCGCAGCCAGCCCGAGAGCTGCCGGAAGATCAGGAACAGCGCGTGCACGTGCTGGCGCGCGTTGCGCGAGAGTGTAAAGCGCAGCTCGCGGTCAGCCAGCACCTCGTTGATCCGCCGCGCGATCTCGTCAGGGTCCTCCGGGTCGTGGATCATGACGCCGTCGATGCTGCTGCGGATCTGGTGGCGCAGCCCGCAGGCGTTGGTGCCGATCATCGCGGCCCGCTTCCACATCGCCTCGGTCGCGGTCAGCCCGAACCCCTCGCGCAGTGAGTTCTGCACCACCACCGTCGAGCAGCGCTGCAGGGCGTTGACCATCAGCGCGTTCTCCCGCGTCGAGTGCATCGGCAGCGACAGCACGATCACGTCGTTCTGGATCTCCTTCGGCAGCGCGTCGAACCGCGAGATGATCCCTTCGAGCACGCCAACCGCCTCGGGGTCATCCTGCACCGACGTCGGGTCCGGACCGCCCAGCACCAGCCGCAGGATCTCAAGCCGGCGACGGTGCGTCGGGTCGGTCCCGTACTCTCCGACCCGCTCCTTCAGATGCACGAACCCCTCGAGCAGCGGCTCGAACCCCTTGAGCCGGTCCCACCGCGAGATCTGCGTCACGATCGGGCGGTAGATCAGCCCAATCCGCTCGTGATCGCCGGCCGGACCCCACGTCCGCCCCGGAAGAAGCCGCTGCGCCTGGTGCTCGAACGGCGGCGTCACGATCGGGTGCTCGGCCTTCTTCAGACCCGCGTTGCAAAGCACCCCAACCAGCTTGTGCGGCGACAGGTGCCGGTTCTTGTCGCCCAGCGGGTCGATCGCCGGCGTGATGATCGACACCCGCCCGGCCATGTACGACGGGATGTACTCCGGCGCCGAGAACACACCGTGGTCGTACTCGCGCACGTACGGCTCGAGGAACCGCCACACCATGCTGGTCGCCTTTGGGTGCTCGTCGAGCCCGATGTGGCACCGCCAGATCGCCCGCATCCCGAGCTTGCGCTTGACCATCGCGCCCATCGCCAGCGGCTGCGGGTCGTGCACGACGAGAATGTCCTCGGGAGCGAGGTGCTGCTCGATCTCCAACGCCAGCTCACGACTCACCGACTCGTACAGCTCGCGGTCGTCGGCGCTCAGCGTCGGCTCGCCCTGCCCGTGGATCAGGTTGTGGATGCGCTTGGTGAGAACGAAGAACTCGGTGCGATCGGTGTTGATCACCAGCCATCGCGTGCGGATCCCCATCTCGGTGAGCAACGCCACCAGCCGCGGGAGCATCTCCGCCACGCCGCCGCCTTTGGCCGTTGAGTTGACCATCACGACCGAGCGGTCGCGCATCCCCGGCGCGACACGCGCCGCCGCCGCCTGGAGCTCGATCGTCGCCGCGGTCAGGATCGGATCGGCGGCGTAGTCCGCCATCTGGATCCCGTGATCGATCGGAACTTCGCTGATCATCGTGCTCGATCCTTCGTTGATGCTGGTACGAGAGGGGGCTCTTGGGCTCGGATTCGGTTGGAGGCGCGGCGTCGCACACTCCGTGTCACCGATATCGGCTCACCACCCCAGGATCTTCGCAAACATCAGCGGTGCCACGATTGTCGCGTCTGACTCGACGATGAACCGCGGTGTCTCCGCCCCCAGCTTGCCCCACGTGATCTTCTCGTTCGGCACAGCCCCGCTGTACGACCCGTAGCTCGTCGTACTGTCGCTGATCTGGCAGAAGTACGACCAGACCGGTGTGTCCTCCCGCTTGAGGTCGAACCGAAGCATCGGCACCACGCAGATCGGGAAATCGCCCGCGATCCCGCCGCCGATCTGGAAGAACCCGGGGGCACGAGGGTCGCTCGCCCGCTCCCGGTACCACGCCGCCAGAGCGATCATCGCGTCGGTCCCGGGGCGCACCGGGTCGGTCGAGCTCAGGTCGCCCTTGATCACGTGCGCCGCGAAGATGTTGCCGAGTGTCGAGTCCTCCCACCCCGGGGTGAAGATCGGCAGGTCCCTCTCTGCCGCCGCGGTCAGCCACGAGTTCTTCGGATCCCCTTGGTATGCCGGTTCGAGTACCCCGCTCCGCAGCAACTCGTACATGTACTCGTGCGGGAAACGTCGTTTCCCGGCGGTATCGGCCGCCCGCCACAGCTCGAACACCGCACGCTCGATCTTCCGCATCGCCGCCTCTTCGGGGATGCAGGTGTCGGTCACCCGCGCCAGACCCTGCTCAAGCAGCGTCAGCTCGTCCTTGGCGGTCAGGTCGCGGTAGTCGGACACCCGCTGGTACTCGTCGTGCGCGACCAGCCGGAACACGTCCTCCTCGAGGTTCGCCCCTGTCGTGCAGATCGCGTGCACCTTGCCCCGCCGGATCATCTCGGCCAGGCTCCGCCCCAGCTCGCCCGTGCTCATCGCCCCCGCCAGCGTCACCATCATCTGCGCCCCGTCGTCGAGCGCGGTGATGTACGCCTCGGTCGCGCGCTTCAGCGCCGACGCGTTGAAGTGGCGGAAGTGGGTATCGATGAATTCGGTGACCGACATGGAGCGGGGCTCCTTCCGCGTGGAACGGGCGTGGGCGAACGCCGGGCCCGGGTGGGGCATCAGCCTAGCACCGACCCCCTCACACCGCCGACGACTCGGTGATCTCGATCATCCGCTCCATCGACCGCCGCGCATGGGCGATCAGCTCCGCCCGCTCGTCGTCGTCGAGCCGGTCGCGGTCCATCGTCACCTCGTCCACCGTGTCGCCCGCCAGCACACGGTTGATCTCCGGCGCCTCGCCCTTGCGAAGCAGATCGAGCATCGCCGCGAGGTGCGGCGGATCGTTGCGGCTCATCGTCGCGCACCCGCACCCGGCCTGGCGGAACCACGGCACCTCCGCCAGGTGCACCACCTCGACCCCGCGTGCCTTGCCCTGCTCGGCGGCGTTGCGGACGAAGTGCCCCTCGGTGCCGATCGCGAACCGCGCACCTTCGGGCGCATCCATCACGCGCTTCCACAGATACGCCGTGCTCCCCACGCCGTCGGCCGCCTCGACCGCCTCGAACGGTGATTCCGGGTGGATCAGCACCTCACGCCCGCGGTCCTGCTGCCAGCGCACCATCTCCGGCGTGAAGATCGTGTGCACCCCGCACGACGAGCCCCACAGCAGCACGTCGGCCTTGTCGAGCCGCCCGAGCCCGCCCTCGACCTCGTCGATCCGCGCCGGCCCGAGCCGCGGGTCCGCCAGCAACGCCACCTTGTCGCCGCTCAGCCCCAGCCGCCGCGCCGTGTTCCGCCCGAGGTGCTCGTCGGGCACGAACAGCACCTTGCGCCCCTGCTTGAGCGCCCACGCCATCACCTTGTCGGCGTTCGAGCTCGTGCACACCGCCCCGCCGGTCCGCCCGGCCAGCGCCTTGATCCGACCCGACGTGTTCATGTACGCGACCGTGCACAGATCGTCCCCGTACCGCTCGACGAGCTGGTCGGCAACCGGCAGCACCATGTGGTCCTTCGCCCACATCTCCATCGTGCACCCGGCCTTCGGGTTCGTGATCCACACCACCTGATCCTCGCGCGCGAGGATCGCGATCGCCTCGGCCATGAAGTGCACCGCCGACTCGACGATGACCTTCTTCTCGGGCTTGTTGCGTGCCATCAGGGCAAGCTGGTAGCTGTCGCCGACCGCCCCGCCGTACCCCTCGACCAGCTTGACGATCTCGCCGCCCATGTAGAAGTGCGCCACCAGCAGCAGCGCATCACCAAAGTGCTCCTGCGCCGGCTTGACGTAGCGATCAAGCCAGGGCGCAACCGTCCCCGGCAGTCGGTCCGGCAGCGCCAGGTACTCCTCGGCGTACGGGCGGAACTCCGGCTGGTACCAGTCCAGGGGCAGGTCCGTCTGGCAGATCGGGATCTGCGGCAGAACGCGGAACGATCTGTCCGGGACTGCCTGGGTTCCGCTCATGCCTTCATCGTAGGCTCGGGCGCATCAACCGCCCGCGTCGCCGGCTCGGCACGACCACGACACCACACATCGTGCACGCGGAACTCGTCGAGCGCGTCCGGCGTGTCCTCGCGCCAGTGGCACCCGCGCGACTCGGCACGCCACGCCGCCGATTGCACCACCAGCGCCGCCACCAGCAGCATGTTCTGCACTTCCCACCCGCGCGGCTCGTCAAAGATCTTGTCGAGCGTGTACCGCGCCCAGAAGTCGATCATCTCTCCGGCGTCCTCCAGGCGCTCGCCCGTGCGTTCGATGCCCGCGTTGTTCCACATCGCGCTGCGCAGCGAGCTGAGCACATCAGACAGGTCCAGCTCACCGTGGTTCGACGGGCGGATGTCGCTGACCACCGCCACCGGCGCCCGCTGCCCCGTCCCGTTCCACGAGCACGCGGGCAGCCCCTCGGGTGTCTCGCCGCGCACGCGCTCGACCGTCGCCCGACCCGCCGCCTCGCCCAGCACCAACCCCTCGAGCAGCGAGTTGCTCGCCAGCCGGTTCGCGCCGTGCAACCCGGTCGAGGCCGCCTCGCCCGCGGCGTACAGCCCCGGCACGCTCGTCCGCCCGGCGAGGTCGGTCACCACCCCGCCGATCGTGTAGTGCGCCGCCGGGTTCACCGGGATCGGGTCCTCCGCCGGGTCGAGCCCGTAGCTGCCGAGCATCGCCGCGATCCCGGGGAAACGCCCGCCGAACCCGTCGATGTGCCGCACGTCGAGGAACACGTGCGTCCCACCCGTCGCCCGCAGCCGGCGCAGGATCGAGCGGCAGACCACGTCGCGCGGCGCCAGCTCGGCAAGCTCGTGGTCGTCGGGCATGAAACGGTGCCCGCTCACGTCAATCAGGTGCGCTCCCTCGCCGCGCACGGCCTCGCTGATCAGCGACCGCGGCGCGCCGGCGAGGTAGAGGGTGGTGGGGTGGAACTGGACGAAGGCGGTATCGGCGACCGCCGCACCGGCGCGGTACGCCATCGCCACACCATCGCCCGTTGCCGGGCGCGGGTTGCTCGTCTCTCGGTAGATCATGCCCGCGCCGCCGCTGGCCAGCACCGTCGCCGATGCCCAGATCACCTGCAGCCCGTGCTTCGGGTGGTGCGTGATCGCGCCCATCACCGGCGCGCCCGCTTCGTCACTCGGCGTGATCAGGTCGAGCGCAAAGCACCCCTCGAACACACGGATCGATCCCGACGCGCGCACGCGCTCACCCAGGCACCGGCTCAGCTCGCGACCCGTCGCGTCGCCGTCGGCGTGCAGCACCCGCGCGCGCGAGTGCGCGCCCTCCCGACCCAGCGCCAGGCGCCCCGACCCGTCCAGGTCGAAGCGCATCCCCCAGCTGATCAGCTCGTTCAGACGCTCCGGCCCGCCGCGCACCACCGCCCGCACCGCCGCGTCGTTGCACAGACCCGCCCCCGCGACGTGCGTGTCCCGCTCGTGCTCAGCGAACGAGTCGCCCTCGCCGACCACCCCGGCCACGCCGCCCTGCGCCCACGCCGTGTTCGACCGCGACAGCTCGGCCTTGCTCAGGACGATCACCTCGCCGTGCTCGCTCGCCGCCAGCGCCGCCCGCAGCCCCGCCACGCCGGCGCCGATGACCAGCGTGTCCGTAAAGACCTGCGGCAGCAGCGTCGAGCGGAACGGGATCAGGAAACGTCTTCGGTCGAACAGCGGGTTCATCTGGCGGGATGGTACGCCTGCCTCCCCCCGCCCCCGGTGGGGGGAGGTGGCTCGCAAGCGAAGCGAGCGGGACGGAGGGGGGTCTTGCCCCCCGCGCCTTCCCTCTCTGCACCCCGGTCGGGCAGCTACTTCACGTACTCCTCGATCCGCATGGGCGCCTCGTCGGCGCCCGCTTCTTTCCAGCGCTCCACCGCGTCACGGATCCGGTTCTTCTGGATCTTCCCCGTCACCGTCATCGGGAACCCCCCGACGAACCAGAACAGGCGCGGCACCTTGTAGTGGGCCATCTTGCCCTGCGCGTACTCACGCATCGCATCGTCGTCGAGCGACGCGCCGTTCCGCACCCGCACCCACGCCCCGACCTCCTCGCCGAGGCGCTCGTCCTTGACCCCAAACACCGCGATCTCCTCGATATCCGGGTGCTCGTAGTAGAACGCCTCGACCTCGGCCGGGTAGATGTTCTCGCCACCCCGGATGATCATGTCCTTCAGGCGACCGGTGATCGAGACGTACCCCTCGTCGTCCATCACGCCGAGGTCGCCCGAGTGCAGCCACCCCTGCTCGTCGATCGCGGCCCGTGTCGCCTCGGGCTGCCCGTAGTACCCGCGCATGACGTGGTACCCGCGGAAGCAGATCTCGCCCGGCTCGCCCTGCGGCTGGATCGCCCCGCTCTCCGGGCTCACCACCTTGCACTCCTGGTGCGGGATCGGCGCGCCCACCGTCTTCAGCCGACGCTCCACCGAGTCCGTCGGCAGCGTCAGCGTCGCGATCGGGGAGCACTCGGTCTGCCCGTACCCGATCAGGATCTCGCGGCAACCCATGTCCTCCATCACGCGCCGCATCAGCTCCGGCGGGCACGGCGCGCCCGCCATGATCCCCGTCCGCAGGCTCGACAGATCGAACGAGCCGAACTCGGGGTGGTCGAGCTCGGCCACGAACATCGTGGGGACGCCGTGCACCGCCGAGCACCGCTCCTCGGCGATCGCCTTGAGCGTCGCGCCGGCCTCGAAATGGTCCGCCGGGATCACGATGCACGCACCGCACGCCAGACACGCCAGGTTCGACACCACCATGCCGAAGCAGTGATAGAACGGCAGCGGGACGCACAGCCGGTCGTCGGCCCCGAAGCGCATCCCCTTGGCGATGAAGTACGCGTTGTTCACGATGTTGTGGTGTGTGAGCACCACCGCCTTGGGGAACCCGGTCGTCCCGCTCGTGAACTGGATGTTGATCGGGTCGTCGGGATCGAGCGAGCCCGCGCGGTGCGGCACCTTTTCGCTCGGCACCGATGTGCCCATCTCCAGGAACTCACGCCACGTCAGGAACCCGTCTACCCAGCGCTCGGTGCGGTCGGGATCGTCCGGATCCCACACGACCACGCGTCGCAGGTGGGGAAGCAGGTTGATCTCGAGCTTCTCGGGGTGCTGCGAACCGCCCTCGGGCGCCAGCTCGCACAGCATCTTCAAGTACTCCGACGTGCGGAACGAGGGGATCAGGAAGACGCAGTTGACCTCGGCCAGACGCAGCGCGTGACGCAGCTCCGAGAGGCGGTACGCCGGGTTGATGTTGACGAGGACAGCCCCGACGCGGGCGGTGCCGAGCTGAAGGAGCACCCACTCGACGTTGTTGGTGCTCCACACGCCGACGCGGTCGCCACGCGCCACCCCGAGCGCCAGCAGCCCGCGCGCCACCTCCTCGACCCGCTCGTCGAGCTGCCGGTAGGTCAGCCGCACGCCCTGCGGCACCGAGACCAGCGCCTCGTGGTCGGGGTGCTCCGCGGTCGTCTTCTTCAGCAGCTCATCAACGGTCAGTCCCAGCAGTGGTTCGCTCCCGCCGCGGTGCGTGTACGAATGCCCTGATACGTCGCTCATCGCTGTCTCCTCGGGGCCGCGCCGCGGGCGTGAGCGTCCCGGCCCGCCCCGTCCTGCCGGATCCTAGGCATAAAGAGGACTGCTATATGCGGTTTAGATCGCCACATCGCAACGCCCGGGTTTAGAACATCAGCTGCACCTCGCCCCGGAACACCACCTCGCCCCCGTCGGCCCCGCCGATCAGACCCACCCCTGTGCTCGGGCCCAGACCCGGGAACGTCGTGTCGGCAAGGTCGGTCGGGAACCACTCGGCGTCCAGCTTCATCCGCAGCGCGTGCCCCATGAGGTACCAGTTCACCCCCGCCGTGAACGCCGGGAACGGGTCGTCCGCCGCCGCGTCCGGGTCCGGGATCAGCACCGTCGCGCGCCCGACGAGCTCGACGTTCTCGCTCACGAACACCCCGCCCTGCACCGACGCGGCGAAGTCCGTGATGTCGCCACCCCCCGACAGCTCGATGTGACGTGTCCCCCCGCCCGCCTCGATGCTCCAGTCCTCCGCCTCGTACGACACGTCCACCGTCGCCTGCGCCAGCGAGTCCATCGCCAGCCCGAACAGCGAGTCGGTCTCGCCCTGCACGTGCCCCGCGACGCCCACCATCAGCCCCCGCTCGGTGTTGCCGAGGCTCGTAATGTCCTTGAACTGCCCCCACGACCCGTCGAGCAGCCACTCGACGCGCCCCGTCAGCGCCCAGTCCGCCTCGATCGGCGCCGTGAAGTCGGTGTTCGCCGCCCGCAGCCCGTCCGAGTACGCGATGTTCGCTCGCACGCTCTCACCCGTGTAGTGCAGCTGCAGCCCCTGCGAGTAGATCGACGAGCACGCCCCGCTCAGGATCGACCGCTCGACCGCGAGGATGTACCGCTCCGACACCAGCCACTCGCGGAGGAACGGCAGCTTGAACTGCCCGGCCGAGACCGCCCACCCGTCGCCAAGATCCTCCTTGACCCACGCGTCGAGAACGACGAACGAGCCGCTCGGTCCCGCGCAGTTCAGAAACAGGAAGCTCGTCCGCTCGTCCAGGTTCCCCGCGACGACCAGCCGTGTGCGCTCCGAGACGAATCCGTTGGTGACGCGCTCGCTCGCGTCGTCCCCGCGCACGTTCGCGTAGTACCGGAACTGCATGTACCCGCCCAGCTTCAGCTTCGCCGACCCGTCGGCGTTCTCGATGAAGAAGCTCCCGTCGCGACCGGCACGCCCGTCGGCGTCGGCCAGCAGCGACGCCCGGTAGTCCTCCGCCCACGCCCCCGAACACACCACCGCCACCACACCCAGCGAAACGAACCGGTCCAGGTACGACATCATGCCCTCCAAAGCAGAATAGTGACTCCAATATCCCTATAGTTGCCCCCGACCCGCCCCGTGTCGATGGGCGCCCGGAAAGGAGTGGGGCATGACCCAGACCATCTCGTCGAACCTGGACGCTCAGCACGCGCGATCGCTCGCCGACCCCGAGGGGTTCTGGGCCGAGGCTGCAGAGGGCATCGACTGGTTCCGGCGCTGGGACCGCGTGCTCGACGACACCGACGCGCCGCTCTACCGCTGGTTCACCGGCGGACGGCTCAACACCTGCCACAACGCCCTCGACCGGCACGTCGCCGCCGGACGCGCCGACCAGATCGCCCTGATCTACGACTCGGCCATGACCGACAACAGCCGGACCTTCACGTACCGCGAGCTGCGCGACGAGGTCGCCCTGTTCGCCGGCGCCCTCAAGCGCCTCGGGCTGGGCAAGGGCGACCGTGTTGTGATCTACATGCCGATGGTGCCCGAGTCGGTCATCGCCATGCTCGCCTGCGCACGCCTCGGCGCGGTCCACTCGGTTGTCTTCGGCGGGTTCGCGCCAAAGGAGCTGGCCACTCGCATCGACGACGCGGAGCCGAAGCTCATCGTCTCGGCCTCGTGCGGGCTCGAGCCCGGGCGGGTGGTCGAGTACAAGCCACTGCTCGACGAGGCGATGGAGATCGCCTCGCACAAGGTGGATCACTGCGTGATCCTGCCGCGTCCGCAGTCCGAGGCGACGATGGTCGAGGGGCGCGACGTGTGGTGGTCCGACGCGACCGAGGGCGTCGAGCCTGCCGACTGCGTCGAGGTCGAGGCGACCGACCCGCTCTACATCCTCTACACCTCGGGCACGACAGGCGTGCCCAAGGGCGTCGTGCGCGACAACGGCGGGCACGCCGTCGCCCTGCACTGGACCATGAAAGCCGTCTACGACACCGACCCGGGCGACGTCTACTGGGCCGCATCGGACATCGGCTGGGCCGTCGGTCACTCGTACATCGTCTACGGACCGCTGCTCGCCGGCTGCACGACCGTCCTCTACGAGGGCAAGCCCGTCGGCACGCCCGACCCTGGCGCGTTCTGGCGCATCATCTCCACGTACAACGTCAAGGTCCTCTTCACCGCGCCCACCGCCTTCCGCGCCATTAAACGCGAGGACCCCGACGCCGAGTACACCAGGAAGTACGACCTGTCCGGCTTCAAGTACCTCTTCCTCGCCGGCGAACGCTGCGACCCCGACACCCTCGAGTGGGCCGGCAATTTCCTCGGCGTCCCCGTGATCGACCACTGGTGGCAGACCGAGTCGGGCTGGCCCATGGCCTGCAACTGCGCCGGGCTCGGGCTCCTGCCCATCAAGCCCGGATCGCTCGCCCGCGGCGTCCCCGGATGGGACATCCGCATCGTCGACGAGAACTGCAACGAGGTGGCACCCGGCGAGATCGGCAACATCGTCGCCCGCCTCCCCCTCCCGCCCGGCTCGCTCCCCACACTCTTCCACAACGACGAGGGCTACATCCGCTCGTACCTCACCAAGTTCCCCGGCTACTACGAGACCTCGGACGCCGGGCTCAAGGACGACGACGGGTACATCTACGTCATGAGCCGCGTCGATGACATCATCAACGTCGCCGGGCACCGCCTCTCGACCGGAGGCATGGAAGAGATCCTCGCCGAGCACCCCGACGTCGCCGAGTGCGCCGTCATGGGCGTTGCCGACCCGCTCAAGGGCGAGGTGCCCATCGGCATGGTCGTGCTCAAGAGCGGGCACGACCGACCGGAAGCCGAGGTTGTCGCCGAGCTGGTCGAGCGCGTCCGCGAGCGGATGGGTCCGGTCGCCGCGTTCAAGAAGGCGGTCGTCGTCAAACGGCTGCCGAAGACGCGCTCGGGGAAGATCCTGCGCGCGGTGATGCGCAAGATCGCCGACTCGCAGCCCTACGACACGCCGGCGACCATCGACGACCCGGCCATCCTCGGTGAGATTTCGGAATCGCTCAAGACGATCGGGCTTGCGAACTGACCGTGCCACTGACTCCGTCTTCGGGTCAGTGCTTCATCTTCTTCCAGTTCTACCAAAGACACTGACCTGAAGACAGGTCAGTGGCACGAACGATCCAGCCAGCGATCAACGTCATCCGGCGTGTTGAGGTTGGTCACGACCGCCTTGTCCTCGACCGCAACCTCCGTGCGACCGTCGCGTGTCAACTCGTCGAGCCGCGCGTCCGGGTCGTAGGTGTCGAGGTCGATCCTCCGCTCAAGCCACGCCCACGGCAGCCAGACCGGGTGCCCGCCGCGCCCGCCGCAGACGGGAACGGTCGGCGCGTTCTGAGCACTCAGCGCCCGCCAGACCTCCGCCGACGGCGCCGGTACGTCCACCGGCAGCACGAACACGCCGCCCGGCGGGTCGCCCCGTAACTCGCGCAGCCCCGCCCACACGCTGGCGAACATCGGCGCGCCGTTGTCAACCTCGACCGCGCGCGGCCCGTTCCCCGCCTTCTCCAGTTCCGTGCGCACGCGCGGCGACACCGCCCAGAGCTGCCCGTAGCCCAACGCCGCGATCGCGTCGAACTGCCGGCGCCACCACACCCCGCCCGCGATGCGCATCAGCGCCTTCGGCGTGCCCATGCGCGTGCCACGCCCCGCAGCGAGCACCACCACCTCACAGCGTGCCAAGCTTCTTCGCCTCCAGCAGCACCTGCCCACCGATCGAGACCGCGACCAGCCCCGGCGCCTTGCCCATGTCGCCAAGCCCGATCGGGCAGTGGACCCGCTCGACCGCGCCCTCGTCCACGCCGCTGGCAATCAGCCGCCCGAACAGGCTCGCCCGCTTGGTCTTGCTTCCGATCAGCCCGACGAACGCGGGCGGGGCGGTGAGCAGCTCGCGCAGGATCTCGAAGTCGGTCTCGTGCGAGCAGGTCATCACGCACGCCAGCGTCGCCTCGGGGTGCTCCTGGGCGACCCGCACACCCTCGGAGAAGTCGCCGATCCGGCGCGCGCCGGCGAACCGCTCCGGCGTGTTCCACTCGTCGCGGTCATCGACAACGACCAGCTCGAGCGACGCGGGGTCGAGCACCCGCGCCAGCTCCCGCGCCACGTGCCCGGCCCCGAACACCACCAGCCGCTGCCGCGCCCCGTGATACTCGAAGAACACGTCCATCACCCCACCGCAGCACTGCTCGGCCTCGGCCCCCAACACGAAGTGCTCGGTCCCGCAGGTCCGCTCCGCGAGGTGGCGCTCGGCCGACCCGATCACCAGGTGCTCGAACTGCCCGCCCCCGACCGTCCCGGTGAGCCCCGCTCCCGGGCGCCAGAGCATCTTCGCCCCGGGGTCGCGGGGGGTCGAGCCCTTGCAGTCGATGACGGTGACGAGGACGAACGGCTCGCCCGCCTCTGCCAGGTCCGCGGCTTGTCTGAGAACATCCACGCCGGATCGTATGGGGCCCCGGCGCGCGGAAACCCCCATCCGTCCGGGCGATCCTCCTGTCCGGGCCCTTGACTGTTCATGCATACAGTGAATAATCATCGGCCATGAGCGAACGAGCACGACGGCAGCAGATGATCGTGGACATCCTCTCCCAGGGGCCCATCGCCAGCCAGGATGAGCTGATCCGTTCCCTCGCCCGGCGCGGGGTGGACGCCACCCAGGCGACCGTCTCCCGCGATCTCCGCGAGCTCGGCGTCGCCAAGGGGCCCCGCGGGTACGTGGTCATCCCCGGCATGACGCCGCCGCAGGACGAGACCTCGGCTTCCCTCGGGCGCTCCCTGCGCAGCTTCGTCATCCGCGCCCAACTCGGCGGTACCCTTGTCGTCCTCAAGACCGGGCCCGGGCAGGCGCAGAGCGTCGCGGTCGAGCTCGACCGCACCCCGCCCGCCGGCGTGCTCGGCACCGTTGCCGGCGACGACACCATCTTCATCGCGACCAAATCGGCCGCACGCGCCTCCTCGCTGCTCCGCACCGTCAAGAAGCTGGCGGGGCTGGCGTGACCCGCGTCGTTGTCATCGGGGCCAGCGGATACACCGGCGGCGAGCTGGTCGAGTTGCTCGCGCGCCACCCGCACGCCGACCTCGTCGGGCTCTTCGGCTCGCAAGGGCGCACCGAGCCCGAGCCGATCGAGGCGCTGTTCCCGCGTCTGCGCGGCGTGGTCGATCTTGCGCTCGAACCGTACTCTCCCGACGCGGTCGCTGCCCTCGACCCGGACGCGGTCTTCCTCGCCACGCCGCACGAGGCAAGCGCCTCCCTTGCCGCCGAGCTGTTCGAGCTCACGCCGGTGCTCGACCTGTCCGGCGCGTTCCGCCTTGGTGACCCCGGGGCGTACCCGGCGTGGTACGGGTTCGAGCACGCGAACCCGGTGCTGCTCGACGAGGCGGCGTACGGCTTGTGCGAGCGCAACCGCGACGCGATCCGCGGCGCCGACCTGATCGCTGTACCGGGGTGTTACCCGACCGCGTCGATCCTCGGGCTGGCGCCGCTGGTGGACGCGGGGCTGGTTGGCTCGCGTCCGATCATCGACGCGGTCAGTGCCGTCAGCGGCGCCGGACGCGGCGCCAAACGCGACAACCTGTTCTGTGAGGTCTCGCTGCGCCCCTACGGCGTGTTCACCCACCGGCACACGCCGGAGATCGTCGAGTACGCCGGCACCGACGTCGTGTTCACGCCGCACGTCGCGCCGTTCGAGCGCGGCATCGTCGCCACCATCCACATCGAACTGCCCGACGGCACGACGGAGGCCGACGCACGAAGCGCGTTCGCGTCCGCGTACGACCACGAGCCGTTCGTCCGCCTGCTCGGGCCCGGCGCCTGGGTGAGCGTCGGCGGCGTCGCACGCACCAACTTCTGCGACATCTCGCTGGCCGCCGACGAGACCGGGCATCTCATCGTCACCAGCGCGATCGACAACCTGGTCAAGGGCGCCGCCGGGCAGGCGGTCCAGTGCCTCAATATCCGCTTCGGGTTCGACGAGACGGACGGGTTGCTTGCCCCGCGGGAAGGGGCCCGCGCGTGATCCGTCCCTGGGTCATCAAGGTCGGCGGGGCGCTGCTCGACGACGCGTCCGCGCGCCCGGCGCTGTGGGATGCGCTGCGCAGCGTCGCCCGCTCGCGCCCACTCGTCGTCGTCCACGGCGGCGGCACGTCGGTGGACCGGCTGCTCGACGCGCTCGGACGCACAGGCTCGCGGATCGACGGGCTCCGCGTCACCCCAGAGCACGACATGCCGATCGTCGCCGGCGTCCTCGGCGGAGAGGTCAACGCCTCGCTGGTCACCGAGATGCGCGCCCGCGGCGTCCCCGCGCTCGGGCTGCGCCTCTACGACGCCGGGCTCGAGTG
>Ga0055449_10000196_pt1 | contig 17196 bp, 13 predicted proteins | sample China_Galinas_PW_2_FD_57739 | JGI IMG/M metagenome (GOLD analysis project Ga0055449, IMG submission 57739) | Wetland microbial communities from San Francisco Bay, California, USA, that impact long-term carbon sequestration - China_Galinas_PWB_D1 | ecosystem: Environmental > Aquatic > Marine >... | reverse complement strand
CCGCGCCTGGTCTCGAGGAGCGCGTCCAGCCCGCCCGTGCCGATCAGGTCGTAGTCGCAGAGCATCACCGCGATGTCTTCCTGGAGCTGGGCAATCGCTTCTTCGGCGGTCTGCGCCTCGACGATGCGCACGTTGCTCTCGCGCAGGTGGTGCCGGATGATCGCCGTGTCCATCCCGGGGTCGGCGAGGACGAGGAGGCGTCCCTGGAGCTGCGAGGGCTCGACGGCCTCGTAGGCGTACTGCTCGGCGAGCGGGTCGAAGTCCACGTAGTCGAACACGTCGATCTCGCGCTCGAAACGCATGCCGATCTCGTGGACGCACCCGCGGACGTGCCGGCAGCGGACGACGGTGGCGCACAGCGGGGTCTCGCCGCGCAGCTTGTGACGCAGGCGCAGCTCACAGCGCGTGCCGTCGTACATGAACGAGCGGTGGAGAACGGCGATGCCGCCGCGGGAGATGTTGCGGCAGGCGACGGTGACGGGAGTCGCCCGCCCGCTCTGGTCGAGCACCGACATGACCAGGCGGGGGATACGGTACCAGAGGCGGGCGTGCCCGCGCCGGTGGTCCGGCTCCGAGGCCCCCTCGGCGTGATCGAGCTCGTCGAGCAGCCGGTCCAGCTCCTCGCCCGAGTGCCTGATGGAGTTCTCGTCCCGCGACATGCTGATCTCCCGGGTCGGCGGACGCACCGGTCGGCGTTGTCCGTCGTGACGATCGGCAGGCAGGGGCTCTTGGATTCGTGTCACCCCCCGGTTTGTTCATCGTGGGTGGCGGTGGTGCGTCCCGCGCCGGACCCGGGTCCGGCGCGGGCGTCTGCTCCCCGGAACTCGTGGGTGGTTATCGGGGGAAACGCGCGTCGCGGGGTCAGGGGACCAGGATCGTGCCCTCGAGGAAGGTGACGGCACGCCCGCCGATGCGGACGCGGTCGCCGACAACTTCGCACGAGAGTTCACCGCCGCGCTTGCTGACCTGGTGGGCGCTGAGCTTGTTGCGTCCGAGCTTGCCCGCCCAGTAAGGAGCGAGGGTGCAGTGGGCCGATCCGGTGACAGGGTCTTCGAGGATGCCGGCCTCGGGGACGAAGTAGCGCGAGACGAAGTCGTGCTTGGCGCCGGGGGCGGTGGCGATCACCCCGAAGCAGTCGATCGCGAGGATGGCCGCCGCGTCGGGCTCGATGCCGTGCACGTCCTTCTTCGAGTCGAAGACGGCGAGGATGTTGTGCCCGTCGGAGTAGGCCTCGGCGGGCTGACGCCCCAGCGCACGGACGAGCACGGTCGAGACCTCGACCGGCTCGAGCGTGCGGGCCGGGAAGTCGAGGACCAGCAGGTCACGCTCGCGCGAGACCGAGACGCGCCCGCTGGAGCGTGTGTCGAAGGCGACCGTGTCACCGGCGAAGCCGAGGTGCCCGAAGAGGACGTGTGCGGTCGCGAGCGTCGCGTGCCCGCAGAGCGGCACCTCCATGTTCGGGGTGAACCAGCGCAGCTCAAAGTCGCCGTCGGTCTCGCCCGGGCGGAAGTAGGCGGTCTCGGAGAGGTTGTTCTCGCCCGCGATCGACTGGAGCAGGTCGTCGTCGGGCCAATCGCCCTCGATCGGGACGACCGCGGCGGGGTTGCCGCGGAAGAGCTGGGAGGTGAAGGCGTCGACCTGGAAGATGCGGAGCTGGGTCATGCGCGATGGTACGCACAGAAACTCTGATCTTCGCAACACTCAGCTCAGGCGTCCGCTATTGAGCGTCCTCCTCGATCACGCGGACGTGGAGTTCGGTGAGCTGGTCCGGCGCAACCGGGCTCGGGGCGTCGCTCATGAGGTCGGCGCCGATCTGGGTCTTGGGGAAGGCGATGACGTCGCGGATGTTGTCGGTGCCGCAGAGGTGCATGACGAGGCGGTCGAGCCCGAAGGCGATACCGCCGTGCGGCGGCGCACCGAAGCGCAGGGCGTCGAGGAGGAAGCCGAACTTGCCGCGTGCTTCTTCCTCGGACATGCCGAGGAGCGTGAAGACCTTGGACTGGACGCTCTGGTCGTGGATACGGATGGAGCCGCCGCCGATCTCCGAGCCGTTGACGACGATGTCATAGCCGGCGCTGACGATATTCTCGACCGCGTCGCGATCGTTGATGTCGGCCGCGAGGAAGGCGGCGACCTGGTCGGGGTTGGGCGCGGTGAAGGGGTGGTGCAGGGCGTACCAGCGTCCGTCCTCCTCGTGGTACTCGAACATCGGGAAGTCGTAGACCCAGAGGAAGTTCCACTGCGACTCGTCGATGAGGTTGAGGTCGCGCCCGACCTTGAGGCGCAGCTCGCCGAGGGCCTTGGTGCACACGTCGTAGGCGTCGGCGCCGAAGAGGACCGTATCGCCGACCTCGAGCCCGAGGCGTTCGACCAGCTCGTCGGCGATGGGGGCGATGAAGCGCGCGGCACCGGTCTCGAAGCCGCCGGTGTCGCCCGCGCCGGTGTACTTGGCGACCGGGACGCCGCCGGCGCCGAACTGCTTGACGAACTCGGAGTACCCGTCGGTGAGCTTGCGTGTGAGGGTGTCGGCCCCGCCGGGGACGCGGATCGCCTTGACCACGCCGCGGCGTTTTTCGAGCGCGCCGGTGAAGACCTTGAAGTCGGTCTTCGCGGCCAGGTCGGAGATATCCACGAGCTCGAGCCCGAAGCGTCGGTCGGGTCGGTCGATGCCGTAGCGGTCCATCGCCTCGGCGTAGGTGAGGCGGTCGAGCTTCGGGACCTCGACCCCGAGCACCTCGCCCCAGACGCGTCGGACGAAGCCCTCCATCACCTCCATCACGTCCTCGCGCTCGACGAAGCTCATCTCGCAGTCAACCTGGGTGAACTCGGCCTGCCGGTCGGCGCGGGGGTCCTCGTCGCGGAAGCAGCGGCAGATCTGGAGGTAGCGGTCGCAGCCGGAGACCATGAGCAGCTGCTTGAAGATCTGCGGGCTCTGCGGCAGGGCGTACCAGTGTCCCGGCTGGTGGCGCGAGGGAACGAGGAAGTCGCGTGCACCCTCCGGCGTCGATTTGCAGAGGATCGGCGTCTCGATCTCGAGGAACCCGTGCTCGTCGAAATAGTCGCGGGCCGTCTTGGTCACGCGGTGGCGCGTGCGGAGGATGCGCTGCATCGCCGGGCGGCGCAGATCAACGAAGCGGTGGCGCAGGCGCACCTCCTCCTTGGGCAGGTCACCCTGATCGTCGGGGAGAAACGGCGGGTTGGCCGTCTTGTTGAGCACCTGGAGCTCGGCCACGACGACCTCGACCTGACCTGTCTCGAGCTTGGGGTTCGGGCCGCCGTCGCGGACGCGGACCGTGCCGCGGGCGGCAATGACATCCTCGTTGCGGAGCTTGTCGGCCTGGTCGAGCAGGTCCTGGCTGGCGTCCTCGCGGTCGAAGACGAACTGGGTGAGCCCCTCGCGGTCGCGGACGTCGATGAAGACCAGCCCGGTGCCGTGGTCGCGGTAGGAGTTGACCCACCCGGCCAGGACGACCTCCTGACCGACGTGGTCGGTGCGCAGCTCGTTGCAGTGGTGCGTTCGCTTGAGCATGTGGTTCCCCTGCGTCGGTGCGGACTATAGGGATCGGGCGAACCGACGCGGGGAATCAGTCAGGGGCTCGGGACGACGCGACGCGGGAGGGTGGTCTCGACGACCGGCTTGGCGTGCCCTTCGAGCAGTCCGCGGTAGATCGACTCGACCTCGGCGACGTGGTCGGGGTAGCTGCGCAGCTCGGAGCGATCGTGCACCTCGCGGGGGGAGGGGACCACCACCTCGCCCGAGGCGAGGCGTCGGATGCAGTCGGCCAGCGCCCCTGGATCACCGGCTCGGAACAGCAGCCCGTTGCCGGGGTCGTCCGCGGTCGGCTCGTGGATCCACTCCGGCGGTCCGCCGAGACGCGAGGCGAGAACGAACTTGCCCGCGTGGAGGTGCTCGAGGAGGACGAGCGGCGAGTTCTCGAACCAGATGTGCGGGAGGATGCCGACGTCGTACTCGCCCGGCGCCGAGATCAGGTGCAGCGTGTCGTACCCGCCGAGGAAGCTGACCTCGGGGTAGGCGCTGAGGCGTTTGCGGAACGGCCAGTTCCAGCCGCCCGCGCGGACGACGAACTGGCAGCGCTGCCGGATGCCCTTCTCGAGCATGGGGATCGCGCGGGCGAGGACCTCGAGCCCCTTGTGGTCGCGGGTCGTGCCGAAGTAGGCGAGGCGAAGCGGGCGCTCCGGGTCGGGCGCCGACCACGGGCGCCGGTCGTAGAACCGCGAGCGCCGGACGCGCCGGTTGATCTGGTCGAAGTGGGGCTGCCCGAGGCGGACGTGACGCCCGCGGTCCGGGGCGAGTCCCATCGCCTCGTAGACGCGGAGCACGAAGCGTGAGGGCGGCGTGACGAGCGAGGCCGCGTTGAGCGCCGCGATGCCCGCGAGCCGGCGCTGCCCGTAGACGTTGGCGTCGAGCACGCGCAGGTGGCAGTCGGCACCGAGGAACCGCTCGTTCTCGTCGGGCTCGAGCGGACGCAGGTCGAAGGGCTTCTCGTCGGTGTGCAGCTCGTACCCGTGGTCGATCAGCCCGTCGTGCCCGTCGTCGGGCTCGACTGTGAAACCGAGGGATGCCTCGGGGTCGGGCTTGCTCTCGTGCCCGTAGAACGGTTCGGGACGGGCTTTGCCGATGCGTCCGATCTTGGCTTTGACGAGCTTGAACGCCTGCTTGCCGGTGCCGGCGGCGTTGGGGCCGAACGTGCGGTGCATGGACTGCTCGACCGCACGGTTCCGGCGGGCCGACCCCGGCGCAGGCGCTTCGAGGCACCCGGCGCACGCGGCGCCGCCCTCGAAGTCGCGGCACAGCCAACGCCCGCGCCGCGCCAGGTCCACCTGCGGGCAGGCGAACCAGTAGTTATGCGTCGTGACGACGACGGGGCGTCCGGTGTCGCGGATCGTCGCGATGAGGTCGAGCGCCTGCCCCTCGAGAGAATGGACGTGGACGACCTCGGCCCGCACCTGGTCGAGCCACGCGAGGACGATCGCGTTGTCGCGCGGGCTCGAGAGCTCCTGCCGCGTGTTGTTGAAGTTGCTCGACGCGGGCGAGAGGTTGCGGGAGTTCCAGAAGTCGTAGCACGCCACCCCGCGCCACGAGGGCACCCGCATGATCCGCGGTCCCGGGACGAGCGAGTAGTCCATGCCCGAGCGGAGGTAGCTGACCTCGTGCCCGGACATGACCAGCCCCGCGGCGAGGTCGGAGGCGTTGAGGTTGTACCCCGATCCCTCGGCGCCCTGCGCGCTGAGGCGCGCCCACCCGAGGATCGCGACGCGCAGCGGGCGGTCGGTGCGACGCCACCCCTCCGGGATGATCGGCGGGCGGTCACCCATGGCGACCCTCGGCACGGAAGGGGCGCACGCGCAGCGACCAGATCAGGCAGTGTGCGGCCGCGGCGAGCCAGCGCGCGGCGAAACGGGCCTTGGCGAGCAGGCCGTCGCGTTCGACACGGGCCATCGAGCGGTCCTTGCCGTTGATGTGGATGTTCCAGCGCCCGCGGAACAGCGGCAGGTCGTTGAAGGTGTCGAAAACGACAACCGCGTGCGGGGGACGCAGCAGCGTACCGAGCTGGCGACGCAGCTTCGAGCGAAGGCGTCCGCCGTAGACCACGCGCGCCGTGCCGTCGTCCGCACGCGCCGCCTCGCTCACGTCGTTGCGCACGAACTCGGTCCACTCGATCTCGTGCCCGGCGTCGCGGAGCGTTGCGCGCAGCTCGCCCGCCCACGGGACGAAGTGCGGCGCACGACAGAGGATCGCGACGCGGGCTCCGGGGCGGAGCACACCCGCGCGGGCGAAGGCGTCGGGCAGCGGCACCGGCGCGGGCCCGGGTGGGTCGAGCCTGCCCCCGCGCCCGCGGACGACGTCGAGGGCGCTGCGTCGGATGAGCTCGGCGTTGAACAGGGAGCGTCGCCAGGCGGTGATCCACGCCTCGCCGAGGATCCGGAACAGCCGCGCGAGCATCGCGCGTCGGAGCCGGCGCGCCGGGGCTGCCTTGTGGAGCATCCACGCGGCGTTGCGTTGCGCGTAGTAGTGGCGCTCGGGCGTGAGCTTGTGGTGCCAGGGAGTGTGGTAGACGATCGCGTCGAGGTCGAGGACAACGCGCCACCCGGCGCGGGCGAAGCGCAGGCACCAGTCCGCGTCGTCGCAGTAGATGAAGAAGCGGCGGTCCCAGAAGCCGACCTGCTCGACAGCCGACCAGCGTGCGAGCATCGAGCACGCGCTGACCACATCGACCTCGCGCAGCCCGGCGAGGTCGATCTCGCCCTTGGGCCCGCCGGTCTGCTCGGCCCAGCGCTGGTGCGACTCGTACAGCGGGTGCCCCCGCGTCGGGTGGTCGGCCATGCACCCCGTGGACTGGTTGAAGTAGATCGTCGATTCGATGGTGAGGCGTCGGTCGTCGATGTGCTTGGTGCGCGACCCGACCAGCCCCGCCTCGGGGTTCGCCTCGGCGGTGCCGGCGAGCCGCGACAGCGCGTCGGGCGGCAGGTCGATGTCGTCGTCGAGCAGCCAGGCGTAGTCGGGCCTCAGCTCGGCGTCCACGAACGCGAACCCGGTGTTGAAACCGCCGCACCCGCCGAGGTTGTGCGCGTTGCCGATGACGGTGAGCGAGCGGAACCCAGCGGCATTGCGCCCGTGCCGCCCGGGGCTGCGCACCACGAACGCGGGCTCGTCGGCGCGGTCGGTCGCGTTGGCGACGACGCGCTCGGGTCCCCACCGCTCGGCCAGGTATTCCACGGTGCCGTCGGTCGAGCCGTTGTCCACGACGACCACGTCGAGCGCATCGAGCGGGAACCCCTGGCGCGAGACGGCGCCGAGCACGTGGTCGACCATGTCGCGGCGGTTCCAGGTGACGATGATCGCGGCGACGCGCGGGGTGGGCGTGCCAAGCCGGTTCGGGCTCGGCGCAAGATCGACCGCGGCGGGCTTGTTCAGCACGCCGGCACGACGATCCGTCGTTCGCAGAGGTTCGCCCGCCACAGCTCCGTTCGCATCCAGCGCCGGGCCGGCGCTACTCCCGCTTTCCCCGGTGGCGGGCATTCTAGCGAACCGCCCGGCTTACAGTCGCCTCGCGCTCGGGTTCGACCAGACCCGAGTAGAGCCCTGCCATCTCGTCGGCGTGCGCCTCGATCGGCTTCGGGGGGCGGACGTTGGCACGCAACCGCACAAGCAGCTCCGGCTCGCGCACGACACGCGCGAGCGCGCGGGCCAGGTCGCAGCGGTCGTTGCCGCGGAACAGCAGCCCGTCGTGCCCGTCGCGGATGAACTCGGGGATGCCCCCCACCGCCGCACCGAGCACCGGCACCCCGCACCCCTGGAACTCGAAGACCGTCTGGGGTGCGTTGTCCCACCAGGTGCTGGGGACCACGCCGAGGTCGCGCCCGCCGAGCATCCACGGCAGGTCGCTCGGGCGGTACCCGTGGGTCAGGGTGAGTCCGCCCAGGCGCGGCTCAAGGCGGCGGAAGCGCCACTCGGCGCCCTGCCCCCCGGCGGCGAACACCGCCAGGTCGATCCGGTGCAGAACCTCCGGGACGAGCAGCTCGAGGGCGTCGGCCAGCACCTGCACCCCCTTGTACCACGACGCCGTGCCCATGAAGACCAGGCGCACCGGGCGCGGCGGGTCGAACGGGGGCGGGTCGAAGAGGAGCTCGGCGCAGCGGCGCACGATGCGGTTGACCCGCGAGCCGATCGGGAGCGTCTGCATCGCCTCCTCGCGCACACCGAACGACGCGAACTTGCAACGCACGAACTCCGAGACCGCCAGCACCCGGTCGCAGCGGTTGAGCATCGCGACCATCGCGGCGCGTCGTCGCCCGTAGGCGTTGCCCTCACCCGGCGGCTCGGGGTCGATGCGGTTGTCGAGCGGCGCCCAGTTCGCCCCGCCGACCTCGAGGAACGGCTTGCCCCCGATCTCGCTGGCGATGATGCGTGTCTCGCCGCGGACGTCGAGCCCGGCGTGCGGGAACGGATCGTTCGGGTCGTCGGGTGGTCGGGGTTCGTCTGTCTCGGGATTGACAATCCCCTGCTTGCGTCGCCCTCGCGGGGCGGGTGCCGGCTGCTCGGGAGGCGGTTCCAGCCCGGCCCGTCGGGCCCGCACCGCCGCCGGCGGCTGGCACTCGATGCACCGCTCGCAGCGCAGCCCGCCATCGGACCCGAAGCACGGGCTGGTGTGCCCGCGCATCAGGTACACCTGCGGGCAGACGGTGTGGTAGTTGTGCAGGCTGAAGACGACGCGGGCGCCGGCGGCACGGGCGGCGTCGACGCACCCGATGCTCAGCCCTTCGAGGTTGTGGAAGTGGACCACGTCCGGTCGCAGCAAGCGGAACAGCCGCCCGCACTCGCGCTCCAGCGCCGGCGACGAAACCTCGCCCCCGGGCTCGGCGAACTGGGGCAGCGACGGCGCGAGCACCGGTGAATCGACGACCTCGAAGACGCGCACGCCGAGCCAGTCCGGATGCCGGACGACGCGCGGAGCCCCTTCGGTCGAGGCGTAGGTGTGCCCGCTGGAGAGCCAGACGAGGTCGTGCCCGAGGCGGGTCAGTTCGAGCGCGAGGGCCTGGGCGTAGGCGTTGACCCCGCCTCCGGTCGCGGCGCCGTCCCAGATCGGTCCCCAATTCACCTGTACGATCCGCACGGGCGAGTATACGAGCCCGCAATCAGCACCCCGGGCGTCCGAACAAGGCGGTACAGTGGTGACAATGGGCGAGAACACGGGGGAAACCACCGCACCGCGGGGGCTCAGCGCCCTCCAGGAGGATCCCTCGCTGGGCGAGCGGGAGGGCGTCCCGCCCGATTCGGGGCCCGAGAAGCGGGTGATGAAGCTGAGGCGGGCGATGTTCAGAGCCGCGCCGGTCCGGTTCGCGGTGCTCGCCCTTGCGGTGCCGGCGGGGCTGATCGCCGCCGGGTGGCTGATGTGGGGTCGCGAGCAGGCGGTCGCGTGGGGCGCGGGGGTGTGCGCGGTGGCATCGGTCGCGGCGTTGGGCTGGCTTGTGGTGTGGTGGGTGGCGTGCCAAGGGCACACGCTGGAGGTGACCAACAAGCGGACGATCCGGCGGATCGGGCTGCTCAGCAAGGACACCAGCGAGGTGCTCCACGACAACATCCGCAACTTCCAGGTCCACCAGAGACTGTGGGAGCGTCTCTGGAAGGTGGGGTCGATCGGGATCTCGTGCAGCGGGCAGGACGGGATCGAGATCACGATGGACAAGGTCCCGAATCCGGGCGAGGTGCGCCGGGTAATCGACCTGTACCGTCCGCTCGGGTGAAACCGGCTTGAACCGGGGCCCGAAGGTGCTTACATAGAGGGTCCGCGGCCGATGAGAGAGACGCCGCGGGAGGTTGCCCGTGAACTGGATCCACAAGGTACGGCTGCGTGTGCTGGCGATCGTGCTGGGGATGACCCTGGCGGCGATGGCGGCGGTGTCGTGGGCGGCGTGGCCGGTGCTGCCCGTCGTCGGCGTCGCGGTGGCGGCGGCGGCGATGGCCGTCAACAAGGTCTCGTCGAGGCTCAGCCACCCCACCTGCTGGGCGTGCGGCGCCGACCTGCGCGGGCAGCCGTCGGGCGAGTACGGCGTCGGGTGCCCCAGTTGCGGCGCAATCAGCCGACCGGTTGTCGAGCGGCGCGCCTGAGCACCTCTCCGACCGACCTCAGTCCGACTTCTTCGACGTCTTCTTGGTTGTCTTCTTCTTCGACGTGGTCTTCTTCGAGCCCGACTTCTTCGACGTCTTCTTGGTCGTCTTCTTCGCGGGCTCGGGGGCGTCGCCCATCGCGGCGTTGAACTCGTCGATCGAGGCGTCCTTCACTTCGGCCTTGTCGAGGATGGCGTCGAGTGTCTTGTGCTCGCGCATCTGCATGTAGACGGTCTGGATGCGGTTGGTCTTCACCAGCTCGTCGCGGAGTCTCTCGGGGCGCATGCCGCGCTGCGTCGCCATCTGCGCGATCTGCCCGTTGATCTCGGCCTCCTCGACGCGGATCTCGAGGGTCTCCGCGGCCTTGTTGAGCACGAAGAAGAGCTTGAGCTCCTGGCGGGCGTTCTCGAGCGAGCCGGCGCGCAGCTCGGCGATCTGCTCCTCGACCTCGGCCGGGCCCAGCCCGCGGTACATCAACTCCATGCGGGCGCGGTCGAGCGAGCGGGCCGCCTGGTTCGCGGTGACCTGCTCGGGCAGCTCCATCTCCGCGGCCTCGGCGAGGTGACGCGAGATCTGCTGACGCATGAGCGAACGCTGCTCGGCGTTGGCGCGATCCTCGAGCCGCGAACGGACGATCTGCTCCAGCTGCTCGGCGTCCTGAAGCCCGAACTTGGCGACCAGCGTGTCGAGCTCGGCCGGGATGATCCGGTCCACCCGCTCGACCGCGAAGGTCATGGTGAGTTTCGCGCCGCGGACGCCCTCGATCTCGTGGTTCTCGGGGCCGATCGCGGTGACCGTTGCCGTCTCGCCCGCCTTGGGCAGCCCGAGCTGGTCGGCGAAGTCGTCCACGACGATGCCGAGGATCATGCCCCGCGGGGCCTTGTCCGGCGTGGGGATCTGGACGACGGCGCCGTCGATGTTGTGGAACTCGGTGCCGTCGGGCCCGGTCATGATGCCGCGCCCGGTGAGGTAGTCGCCGGGCTCGGGTGTGTCGCGCTGCTCGAGCGCGCCCTCGTTGATGCGGATCTTCTCGATCTCCTCGTTGACCTGGTCGTCCGCGACGGTGATCTCCGGGCGGAGCACCTTGACGCCCTCGAGCGGAGGCAGGTCGAACTCGGGGAGCACCTCGACCTCGACCGCGAAGCTGAACGGCTTGCCGGGCTCGAGCTCGATCCCCTCGATCGTGCTGGTGTCGGGCTCGCCGAGCACCTCGAGCTTGTTCTCCTCGACGGCGCCCTGGTATGCCTCGGAGATCAGGGCGGTGCGGGCCTCGCCGCGGACGGCGTCGCCGAACTTGCGCTCGACCAGACGGCGCGGGGCGCGCCCCGGACGGAACCCGGGCAACCGGATGTTCGCGGTCAGCGCGTCGATCTCGGCGTCGAGCTTGTCGCTGATGGTCTCTGCGGGGATCGTGATCGAGATCTTCTTGCGGCTCGGGCCTGCATCCTCGATCTTCACCTCGTTGCCATGAACGGCTGAATCGGCCATGCTGACTCCCTCGACGATCGCCCCGTCGGGCGGGAAAGGCAAGTGTAGCCGGGGGTGCGGGGTGTTCCACGAACACCGGGTCAGCCGAACAGGTGCCCGAGGATCACATCGCGGACGCCGGCGGCGGGGACCTCTTCGCCGGCCCCGGTTCGCCCCGGCTCGGTCAGCAGGACGGGGCGACGCGGACGGTCGAGGTCGCGACCGTGCGAGCCGCGGACCAGCGAGGCGTCGAGCGGGATCACGTCGAGCAGCGTGCGGAACCCGAGGCGGCGCATCAGCAACCGGCGGGCGAGAGCGAGCTTCGGGAATGCGAGCCGCGGGTCGATGAACAGCTCGGCGGGGTCGTACCCCGCCTTGCGGTGGATGTCCACGGTGCGTGCGTAGTCCGGGGCCCGCGCGTCGTCGAGCCAGAACGGGTAGGCGAACCACGCGCCGGGGGCGGCGACCGCCACCAGGTCACCCGCACGCTCGTGGTCGAGACCAGTTTCGCGCTTGGCGTCGGCGTCGAGCACGCGGGCGACGCCGGGTGTGGCTCGCAGCAGCTCCGTCACGCGCGACAGGTCGGGGGCGTCACGCACGTAAATGTGCGCGACCTGGTGGTCGGCGAGGGCGAACGCCCGGCTCGCCCCGGCGTCGAGTTGCTCGCGCCCCAGTTCCTCGCGCAGCCCGAGCAGCCCGGGCTCACGCAGCACGCGGTTGAGGTAGATCGGCGTATCGACCGGCTCGATGCCGTACTCGCTGACGACCATCGTGCGCACGCCCCGCTCGCGGTAGAACTCGATCAGGTCGCCGGCGACGTGGTCGATCTCGGCGCACGCCTCGCGCGCGCGACCGCTCTCCGGCCCATCCCTCTGGAGGGCGTAGTCGAGGTGCGGCAGGTAGACCAGGCTCAGCGTCGGCTCGGAGCGAGTCTCGACGATGCGTGCCGCGCCCGCGATCCACTCGCTCGACTCGATCGACGCGCCCGGGCCCCAGAACCGAAAGAGCGGGAAACGCCCCAACTCGCCCTGAAGCTCGTCGCGCAGCGTCGCCGGGCGTGTCCAGCAGTCGGGGATCTTCCGCCCGTCGGCGAAGTACATCGGGCGCGGCGTGACCGCGTAGTCCACGCCCGAGTACATGTTGAACCACCAGCACAGGTTGGCGCAGGTCAGACCCGCCTCACGCCGGCGGGCGGTCTCCCACACCTTCTCGGCACGCACCAGCCGGTTCGATTGCTTCCAGAAACGTACCTCGGCGCTCTCGCGGTCGTACCACCCGTTGCCGACGATGCCGTGCACCGACGCCGGCTCGCCGGTGAGCATGTCGGCCTGGGCGGTGCAGGTGACAGCGGGCAGCGGCGGGCGGAGGACGCGCACCTCGCCGAGCGCACGCAGTCGCGGCGTGTGGGCGAGCGTCTCCTCGCTCAGCGCGACGACCAGGATGACCGCGGTGCGGTGGGCCACGCCGGGCAGCGTACTACGTCCCCGAGACAGGGCGATGGGCGAGCGCGGTGAGCAGGAACAGCACCGCGGCGCCCGAGGCGAGATTGGGTCGCCCGGCGAGCATGAGGGCGAGCGCGTCAATCAGGCAGAACCCGGCGAGCATCCCGAGCACGCCGGGGATGACGCGACCGCGCGTGACAAGCCCCGCACACCGGGCGAGCCAGATGAGAGTCGCCACCCCGACGAGCAGGGCGGGCATGGAGTGACCGGCTGGCATGCCGATCCAGATCACGGGGACGACGAGCACGACGAGCCACGCGGAGCGTCGGTGCACCCGGTCGGCACGCTCGGTCTCCGTCCTGGCGGCGATGCTCAGCAGCACGGTGTACGCGCCGACCGCGCCGACCATCCACTGAACCGGCGCGTCGATCCGCCCGCTCAGGGCGAGGGCGGCGATCGCGTACACCAGCCCGCGGCATGCCCCCATCACCACGACCGCGCCCGCCCAGCGCCGGTGCACGGAGTTGTACGTCGCGATCGCACTCAGCAGCAGCAGCGCCAGCACCCCACCCTCGGGACGCAGCGCGAACACCCCCGCGACACCCGCGAGCAGCAGCGTCCACGCGGCAAGCCCGGCGTCGGTTCGCTTCACCCGCCCCGAGGGGATCGGGCGCGACGGGCGTTCGCTCGCGTCGGCCTCTTCGTCACAGACGTCGTTGAGGATCATGCCGCCGAGGTACATCGCCGACAGCGCCGCGCCCACGCCGACGAGCGGGCCCCACGCGAGCGGTTGGGTTCGCTCCGCGGCGAGGGCGCCGCCCGCGAGGGTGTTGGTCCACACGGTCGGCAGGTTCGAGCCTCGTGTGAGTTCGAGCCACGCGCGGATCTGCCCCCGAACGCTCATGCCCTGCTCTCTTCGGCGCTCAACGCTTCACGCACCCAGTGGATCTCCTCGGCGATACCGTCCTCGAGGCTCTCGGTGCGGTGCTCGGGCGGGAGAACCCCCCACGCGTAGGTCTCGACCTCGAACACCTCGACCCCGTGCAGCTCACGGGCGGCCCGCACGGCGGGAATGATCTGGTCGCGCGTCGTCCCGAGTCCGCCGACGCGGTCGAGGAAGACCGGGACGTGGAAGTGCACGCGCCACTCGCCAGCGGGCGGATCGCGTAGCGCCTCGGGCAGATCGCCGTACAGGCGGACCCCGCGCTCGACGCGCACCCCTGTCTGGTGCAGGTAGCGGTCCTCGGCGAAGCTTGCAAGAGCGGCCAGTGCCGGCGAGCCGGGATTGTCCACCCCCGCCGCGATCGCGTTGGAGACCTGGACTTTGCCGACGTGGATCCCCGCCTCGGCGTAACGCGCCAGGACCCCACGCTGATCCTCGAACATGACGGCGGCATGGCACACGTCGTGGCAGACGCCGATCAGCTCGCGGTCGTGCTCGCGCGGCAGATGCTCATCGAAGAACTGGACCACGCCGTGTGAGGTATCGAGCAGGCACCCCGGCTCGGGCTCGAGATCAACGCGGACCGTGCGCCCCGTGCGGTCGCGCAGACACGGGAGTTCCTCGCCGAGGCGGCGAAGGTGATCGGCGGCCTGTGCGATCACTTCACTCGTCGCCTCGCTCCGCCACGCGATCGGCAGCGTCGAGATCGAGACCTCGGAACCCGGCGGAGCGATCGCCGCCGCGACCCGCGCCACGTCGAGGGTATAGCGCAGGCGCGATTCGTCCGCCCAGTTCGGGTGGTAGACGGCGTGCTTGACGCGGGCACCGTGGAAGTCGCCGTACGGGAACGCGTTGAACGTGAGCACACTCAGCCCCAGCGCGTCGAGACGCCGGCGCAGCTCGTCAGTGCGATCGGCCGCATCGCGTACCGCTTCACCCGAGAGCCACAGCCCGACGCTCAGCCGCTCGTCCCCCAGACGGTCCCGCACCGCGCCCGCGTGGGAAAGCGACGCGAGCATCGCGTCGAACGAGGCACCGGCGTGAACGTTCGTGCAATACCCAACCCGCACGGGTCGAGCGTATCAGGCGGCGCGCCTCGGCACGAACGTGCGGACGCGACGACCGCCCTCCTCGCGGGCGAGCATGACCGCTCTGGCCGCCGCGGCGATGTACTGGTAGGGATCGCCCAGCCCATCGGTCGCGTGCTCGTCGCTGGCGGCGACACCGACGGCGACCGGCAGGGGCGAGCCGTCCGCGGTCCACGCGGGCGATGCCTGCTGGGTCTCGGCTCGGAAGCCCTCGCAGATCCGCTCGATGGCTCGCCGTTCCACGCCGCGCACCGCGACCGCAAACAGACCCGGGCTCAGCCGCCCGACCACGCCGCCCGCCGGCTCGAAGTGCTTGCGGAGCAGCGCGGCCAGACCGAGCGCCGCCGATTCCCCGTTCCGCGCCGTCTCCGCCGCGACACCCACCACGCAGACCGGGTCGTTGCTCTCCTCGGCGGCGGCGCAGACCGCGTCGAGCGCCGCGTCGAAGCCCTCGCGGTTGAGCAGACCGGTCGCCTCGTCCTGTTCGGGGTGCGCGTGCGCGATCTGCTCGATGCCGAACAGGGACGGCGCCTGATCGGCGCTGTCGCGCGACGACTCGATGAGGCGCTCGCGTGCACGCTTCAGGATCTCCGCCGCATCCCGCGATTCGCCGGTGTCGAGGCTGAACAACGAGCCCATCTCTCGCGTGCCCGCCGACGCCGACTCCACGACCGCGTCGCAGGCGTCGCCGTCGAGCCCGAACCACCGCTCGGCACGCTCGTAGAGCGAGCGCAGCGCCGGCGTGGGGTCGTCGAGCGTCAGCGCGTCGTGCACGAGGTTGCCGAGTGCGACCGAGCGGACGATGCCCGCGCAGGCGGGCGGACCCGCGGTCGGTCGCTCGTGGTACTTGATCGGGAGCACCAGCTCCTCGGGCAGCTTCCACCGCTCGGCGAGCATCGCGCCGACGTCGGGGTGCTGGAGGTCGAGGCTCGTCAGCTCGCACCGGACCAGCGCATGATGGTCGCCGTTGGTCTCAGCGAGCACCCCGGCGTACCGCTCGCCGAGCGCCTGGTACATCGCGACCATCCCGATGTCCTGGAGCAGCCCGCCGAGGAACGCCTCATCGCCCTGCGGCACGTCCGCGGCCTCGGCGATGAGTCTCGCGGCCACCGCCGTGTACAGCCCACGCCGCCAGTAGGCGACGTAGTCAAACGGAGAGTCATCGTCGCCGTCGCCCAGCGCGGTGACAAGGCTGAACCCGAGCACGAGAGAGCGGACCGCCCCGAGCCCGAGCATGACCAGGGCGCGGTCGATCGAGCCGCAGCGCTGTCGCAGCCCGTAGAAGCTCGAGTTGACCGTCCGCAGGATCTTCGACGACAGCGCCTGGTCGTTGGTGATGGCTTTCGCCAGCTCCCGCAGCGAGACATCCTCGTCGGAGGTCAGTTCGAGCACGCGCACGGCGACCGCGGGCAGCGAGGGCAACGTCTGACAGCTGAGGACCTCATCGAGGGTGGCGGCGTCCATACCGGCTCCGAACGGGCCGTCCCACGAAACACAATCGGGCCGACCGCACCCCCACTTCACCCTCCACGGGCCGAGCCTACGCCGTCCGCCCCGAACAACGCCCTCATCGAGGGGGGTTCGCGCCGGAGCACCTCCCGCAGGTAGGCGGCGAGGAGCTGGGCGGCGCGCCGGACACTCTCGGGCGTGGCCGACCCGATCTCCCCGCCCGCAGCGACACGCCGGAGCAGATCGATCGTCGAGCCGCGGACGCGCCACACGGTCGCGTTCGGGTCGTGCGGGACGGTACCCGGATCGCGGGTGACGCCGCCGAAGCGCGGGCTGAACCCGAGGGTCTCGGCGTCGGTCAGAGGGTCGGCTCCCGCGACGTCGCGCGACAGCTCGGGTCGGTACCCGGCCTCGTCGAGCAGCGTCCACTCGAACCCGAGCAGCAGCGCGAGGTCGCGCTCGTCGCCCTCGCCGAGCGCACAAAGCGTGCGGTCGAGCGCGTCGAACAGCGCGGGGTGTGGGTCGGCTTCGGTAAACGCGTGGTAGACCAGATCGACCGTGAACGCGCCAACGTGGAACGCCGAGAGCGTGCGCCGCACGCCGAAGTACGGGTCGGCGAGGTCCCACTCGGTGACGGTGGCGAGCTGGGGCCCTGACTTGACGATCGCGGCGACGTGCCCGCGCGTGACCGCCTCAATCCCGCCGCTGAACGGCGCCTTGTCGCGGCGCGACCCCTTGGCCAGCCCGCGCAGCACTCCGTGCTCGCGGCAGAACAACGCCACTGTCTGGCTGGTCTCGGAGTAGTCCCACTGGCGGAGGCAGACGCCCTGGTCGGTGAGTCGCGGCACGACGCGAGTCTACCCGCCACGCCTGACGCCCCGGGCGGGTAGGCTTGGGCCATGAAGTTCGACCTGGTCGATCGCGTCGTGGAGCGGGACGAGACGCGGGCGGTGACCGTCAAGCAGGTGACCGCGGCCGAGGAGTACCTCGCCGACCACTTCCCCGGCTACCCGGTGCTCCCCGGGGTGCTGATGCTCGAGGCGATGGTGCAGGCGGCGCGGGCGGTGACGGGCGGGCGGATGGTGCTCGGTTCCGTGCGCGCGCTCAAGTACGGGTCGTTCGTCACGCCGGGCTCGGCGTTGCGCGTCGAGGTCGAGCTGACCGGGCGCGCCGACG
>Ga0055449_10000193_pt1 | contig 17280 bp, 12 predicted proteins | sample China_Galinas_PW_2_FD_57739 | JGI IMG/M metagenome (GOLD analysis project Ga0055449, IMG submission 57739) | Wetland microbial communities from San Francisco Bay, California, USA, that impact long-term carbon sequestration - China_Galinas_PWB_D1 | ecosystem: Environmental > Aquatic > Marine >... | reverse complement strand
CCGCCGCTACGCCCGATCGGGACACGCACTAATCCACGATATTCGCATCGACCAGCGGCGTGTTGAAACTGGTCAGCGTGGCGACCAGGGCGCACTCGGCCGTCGAAACCGTCGCGTTGGAGTCGGCGTCGGCGACGAACCAGACGCGCGTCGAGCCGCCGGACTGGGTGTCCACCACCAGCACGACGACGTGCATGCCGCCGACTCCGGCCGCGAAGGGCTTGCCGCCTCCGCCGAAGAGCAGCGCGACCTTGGACGCGGTGTCGATGCTCCCGTCGGCGTCGGTGACGATCCAGATCTCCCCGCTCGCGACGACCTGATTGCCGTTTGACATGTCGGCGATCGTTCCCGAAGGCGCGTCGCCACCGACAAAGGCGGTCATGTCGAGCATGTCCGACGTCGTGAAATCGGTGATCGTGTCGCTGCCGTTGGCGGCCGCCGTCGCCTCGAGGATGAACGTGTCCGGCCCGGCCCCGCCCAAGAGCGTGTCGTCGCCGCCGCGGCCCTCGATCGTGTCGGTGCCGTCGACGCCACTGATGACGTCGCCAAAGTCACTACCGCTGAGCGAATCACTGGCCGAGCCGCCGGTGATCTGCTGCGCCACGGCGCCCGTGGCGGCCACCGTCAGTGCCCCGGTCATGGCACTGCCGTCGATCACGTCGCAGGTGGTCACGCCGGTGAAGGTCACCGGCTGCGTGCCAGTGATAACGATCGACTCGGTCGCGGACGAGGCGTCCAGCGTGACCGTCGAGCTGAACGTGACCGGCGCGACGTTCGCTTTCAGATTGACAGTCTCCCACCCGTTCAGCGTACACGTGCCGGTCCAGCCCGCATTCATGATCAGAGTAAGCGCGTCCGATGTGCCGGCCGTCTTGGGGACGATCGTCGCGTTCCCGGTGGGATCGACGTCGAACTCGACCGTGCCACCGCTCGGCACGGTCACCTGATTGGCGCCGAACGCCTCGGCGGCACTGATGAACTTCGACGCCCCAAAGTCGGTGACGTCGACCGTACCGCTGCCGGCCGTCACCACCTTGATCACCTCGATGCCCGTCACGTTGGACTGCGTGCCGGTGGTCAGCGCATCGGCATCGTCGAGAATCAACGTGTCCGTCCCGCCGCCGCCGGAAATGGTGTCGCTCGTGTTGTAGGCTCCGGAGCCCGCGGAGAAATCGAACGAATCGTCGCCGGAGCCACCCGTACACGCCGTGTTGGCGCCGCTCGAGTTGACCTTGACGGCCACGCCACCAGAGGACGTGGCCGCGTTCACCACGGTCACGGAGGGGTCGAGCGTGTCGTTGATGGTCAACCCGGCCGTGCCGATGACTTTGATCGTGTTCAGCGTCGCCGACGTCCCGCCGGTGAGCTGTTGTACGACGTTGTCGTGGCTGCCCGTGCTGTCGATCGTAAAAACCTCGTATCCGTTGGTGCCGGTGATCGGCTGAATCGTCAGGATCGATCCGGCGTCGCCCGGATCGACGACATTGTTGATCGTGATCGTGCACACGTCGGCCGAGCCCACCAGCGCGGACGGCGCCAGGTTGATCGTGTACGCCTCCGCCCCGTTCGACCAACCGATGCCTGTCAGGGCTGTCGCCACGTTGTTGACGGTCACCGTCGCACCGTCGGTAGCGGAGTTAGCGTTGTTGATCGTCGTCAGTGCGTCCGCATTGATCGCGTCGAGAATCAGTGGGCTCCCCGTGGTTTGCTGGAGATTGATGACGTCGATCCCGGCGAGAGCAGTCGGCGCGACGGTGGTTGGGCCAGTGATCTGCACGTCCAGCGTATCGAGGCAGTCGCTGCCCTCGATGACATCGCCGTCGTTGAGGGTGTTGAAAAACGCACCGTCGTTAACTTCGAGCGAGCCGTCAATCGTGGCGTCTCCGCCGCTGATCATGATCACGTCATCGCTCATCGTCAGTCGGGGTGGATCGACCGCGATCGTCTCTGAGTCGCACGAGTTCGTGTCTTCGTTGCACGAAGCACTCGGGTTGCAGGGATCATCGCCGACGCACGGGTCGCCGCTGGCGATGCAATGACCGGTAGCCACATCGCAGCGTTCGGTGCCGGTACAGTAGAGCCCATCGTCCGGGCAGTCGCTGTCCGACGCACACGGTGTCGCCCCCATGCAGACATCGGCCGCTTCGTTGCAGGGACCCTCAGCGCCACACGGATCGCCAGGGGAGACGCAGCCTTTGGCGTCGGCCGCCGGATCGGTCGAGTTGCAGAATTCGACCCCGGTGCAGAAAAGGCCGTCGTCGCAGTCGCGCCGCGCCGTGATGCACGCCCCGCCAATACAGGACTCGATCGTGCACACGTCACCGTCATCGGGGCAGTCGGCCACCGTAATGCAGCTTGCGGCACAGATCGACATATCCTCGACGCACACCTCGCCGGCCGCACAGGGCGCCATGCCGGCCATGCACGTTTGTGCCGTCGTGTCGCACATTTCCGCCCCGTTGCAGTACACGCCGTCGTCGCAATCGGCGTTCGACGCGCAGCCGACGCAGGTGCCGTCCGTCGGATTGCACACACGATCACCGCAATCCACCGGCGTATTGGCGCAGACATAGCCACCCGCGACGGAAGAATCCGCGGTACACGTGTCCGTCGTACAGAGATCGCCATCGTCGCACGGGTTGGTCGAGCAGACGTTGTTCGCATCGGACGGGCAGCCGGCGATCCACGGCATGAGCACCACGGCCCACGTGAGCAAACACGCGCGTGCCGCGAACCATCGTGGCGCCGACGCGGCGGCCGTTCGCGCCCGAGCTGCGTCCATCTGTTTGCCCATGCCGTCCTAGCCTCGCCCGCGAGGTCCGGTCCGTTGACTCCGCCCGATTGCCTTCCCACCCTACGTATCGGAACGGAACACCGGCCCGGTGAACCCACATCGGCTTGTACCCCACCGAAGGACCGTCGATGGCATGCAAACGAGGCCGCACCGGCCAAGGATCTGCCAGATAGGGCACTGTGAGCTCCATCGCCTCGTCCGCCTCTGCCTAGCAGTTGGACGCGAATCGCCCTAAGATCGCCGAAATGGGCGCGGCTTCGGATCAGACCCGCGGCGACCCGCGATCGATGCTGGTCGTTCTGCCGACCTGGGTCGGCGATTTCGTCATGGCCACGCCCATGCTGCGCGCCCTCCGCGACCGATTCGCGACCTCACGCATCACGTATCTGGCCGAGCCCAACCTTCGGGAATTGATCGATGGGGCGACCTGGATGGACGACGTCACGACCTGGCCGGAGAAGACCGTCCGGTCGCCGCTGCACAGGGCGTATCGCGACTTCGCATGGGATCTACGACGCCAGCGCTTCGATTGGGCGGTCTTGCTACCCAACTCGTTCCGGGCGGCCCTGGTCGCCTATTGGGTCGGCGCCCGCCGCCGAATCGGCTACGACCGCGACGGCCGCGGGTTTTTGCTCACCGACCGAGTGCCGGTCAAGAACCGCCGAGGAAGCGCCACAATCAATTTCGGCCACCGAGAGCCGCCCAACCTGCCGGTCAAGCCGAGCCGCTTCGTGCCCATGCCCATGGTGGAGTACTACGCCGATCTGGCGGAGGCCGTCGGCTGCCCTCGTCCCGGCCACGATCTGAGCCTCGCGACCACCACGAACGCGGACGCCGCAGTGGCCCGGCGGCTCGATTCGCTCGACGTCGGCGGGCAGCGCCCGCTCGTGGTCATCAGCCCGGGGGCGAAGTTCGGGGCTTCGAAATGCTGGCCACCGGAGCGCTTCGCGGCCGTCGCGGATCGGCTCATCGACGAGCGCGACGCCACCGTGATCGTCACCTGCGGGCCGGGTGAGGAGCCGCTGGCGCAGCGCATCGGCGGGTCAATGAACCGGAAGAGCTTCGTGCTGGATGAGCCCCGCCTGACGCTCGGTGAGCTGAAGTCGCTGGTGCGCCGGTCCGACCTGCTGCTGTGCAATGACACCGGCCCGCGACACTTTGCCAAGGCCTTCGGCGTGCCCGTGGTCACGGTGTTCGGGCCGACCCACCCGGAGTGGACGGACACGGACTATCCACACGAACGCATCGTGCGTGTCGATGTGGATTGCGGCCCCTGCCAGCAGAAGACATGCCCGCTCGGCCACTTGGATTGCCTCATGGGTGTCACGGTAAGCGCCGTGTTCGACGCGGCGGCCGCGCTGATCGATCGGCGCACGACGCAGGGCGTGGCATCATGAGCGATCCGTCGGCGCAAACCAACGTGGGGCCGCTCGCGGAGCCTGTTCGGATGAACGACCTCTGGGTGACGCCGCACGCCGCGCCCATGGTCCAGAATAACCAACTCGATTCGGTCAACGCGCTGTTTGCAATCGAAGGAGGAACCGTACTCTCGAAGTCCGGATTGGATTCGTGGCGGACCCGCGTGCGGCTGAGCGTGGCCGACGGCGATCATCGTGCAACATGGTATATCAAGCGTTACGACCACCCGCCGGCGAGGGAACGGCGAACGGTCGAACGAGCCGCCAACGGCGCGCGAAGCCTGGCCGGCGTGGAGTGGCATTGGACTCGCTACTTGCGCGCCCGGGGCATTCCCTGCCCGGAGCCGATCGCCCTCGGCGAGGAGTTTCGAGGTACGCGCGAGGCACGCAGCGTGATTGTGACGGCCGAGGCCGGCGGCGACGCGCTCGAACGTATCGCCCCCGCGATGAAAACGCCGCTGCCGTTGGCCGTGGTCCGACAACTGGCTCGAATCGTGTGCTCGCTTCACGCCGCCGGTGTCGTCCATCGGGACCTCTACTTGTCGCACGTCTTCATGAAGCCGGACGACGAAACCGGAGCGTCGCTCACGCTGATCGACCTGCAACGGCTCCTGCGGCCGGGGTCTTGTCGCCGCAGATGGTTCGTCAAGGACCTGGCCGCGCTGAACTTCTCGACGCCCTCGGCCGCGGTCTCGGCAACGACACGGCTGCGGTTCGTGCGGTGGTATCTTCACAAGGACCGTTTGGACCGCGACGCTAGGCAACTCATCTACCTCGTCGCGGGGAAGACGGGGCAGATCGACCGCCACGAACAACGCCGCAGTCGCCGCTCAATAGCAGTGAGAACGTCCTCATGAAAGTGGCACTCGTCAGTGAATGGCTGGATGCATGGCGAGGGGGCGCCGAGACGTCCACCTTGCAGTTCCTTCACCACGTGATGGATTCCGGGATCGAGGTCCACGTGTTCACCCGAAGCCGCCCGTCGCCGACGCCCGGCCTGCACGTCCACGCGGTCAGTGGTGCGTCTATGTCGCGCACGCGGCGAAGCATGACGTTTGCCCATCGCGTCCAATGGATGCTCAAGCGGCACGAATTCGACATCGTTCACGCCATCTCGCCTTGTCCGGATGTGGACGTGTACCAGCCTCGGGGCGGCACGGTGGCAGAATCGATCCGGCGCAACCTCGCCCTCCTGAACGGGGACGCCGCCCGTCGCTTCAAGCGATATGGAAACCTGCTCAACGTGAAGCAGCGGTACATGCTGCGTCTGGAGAAGCAGCTCCTCGGGCGGCAGGGGCCAACCATCGTCGCCATTTCGGATTACGTGGTCCGTCAGCTCAAGGAACACTACGGCATGACGAACGACCGGATTCGGCGGATCTACAACGCCGTGAATCCGGACGCGGCGGCTCCAGAGGTTCGGGCGTCGAACCGGGAGCGAATCCGCAAGGAGTTCGGGATCGCTCCGACGACCCTGCTTGTGCTCGCCGTGGCCCACAACTTCCGGCTCAAGGGCGTTCGTCACTGGCTGGAGGCGCTGGCCGAGTTGCGGCGCCGGGGGGTGAACGACCTTCGGTCCTTGGTCGTCGGGAAGGGCGACTCGGGCTACTGGCATCGCCTCGCGAACCGGCTTCGCGTGGATGAAAACCTACGTTTTATAGGACCGAGCGACCGGGTGCCGGAGTTGTTTCAGGCGGCGGACGTGCTGGTCCACCCGACGTATTACGACCCGTGCAGTCGGGTCGTGCTCGAGGCGATGACGGCCGGGCTGGTCGTGATCACCACGAGGTGGGACGGGGCCTCCGAGATGGTCGAGAACGGCGTCAACGGCTTCGTTCTCCCCGATCCGGGTGATACGGCCCTGTTGGCCGACCACGTCGCGTCGCTTTGCGATCCCTCGCGGCGCCGCCCGATCCAGGCCGCGGCACGAGCCGTCGCCCCTCAGGTCAGCATGTCACGACATGCCCACGAGATGATCGAGCTGTACCGCTCGCTCACCACCTGCTGACTGAATCGACCGCGAGCGCAATCTTTGCGCCGCCCGGGCTTATCGGTCCGTGGCTGGCTCACGGGAGAATCTCGGAATCTGGTTCGAGGCTCGTGTGTCCGCCCCCCGATAAGGTCTGGCGTAGGCCCTTGAATCTGATTGCACTAGGCTGGTATGCTACGATGGGTGCTCAAGCGCTGGAAACGGGTCAATAGCGTGGAATACTTGCAGTCGTGCCGCCTACAATCCTACAGGGAACTCGGAGCTTCGCTCCTCGATGGGTTGTAGAGCGTAGGCCACGAGATGAGTCATAGCGACGTCAAACAGCTGAACGTCCTTTTTCTCGGACAACCGGGGGATCACGCAGTGTCCACCGATTGGATGGATCCTCACTGGCGTGTCACGAGCGTGGAGACGTTTGAAGAGGCGCTTGCCGCGTTGCGTTCCGAGCCGTTCGATCTGGTCATCAGTCGGGCGGCAGATTTTTTGCCCTTCCAGGACGTTCACTTCGCGGGCCAAGCGGCCGCCATCATTGACAGTGTCAATCAGGGCGTGGCGATCGTGAACGAAGAAGGTACGCTCGATTGGGCCAACGACCGCATGCTCGCCATGCCGTCCGATCTCCGCCAGTACGTCTGTCGCTGTTGCGTCGAGACGTTCACGTGGGCGAAGGAGAGCGGCGAGGCGCGCAACTTCGACGTCCGCGGGCGGCGCTTTACCTACACCGGCATGGACAAGCAGACGTTCGAGATCACGGCGACCCCGGTCAGCGACCTGAACCAGCGCATCACCGAGGTCGCGGCCGTCGTATGGGAGGCGACCAACGCGCGCCGGCTCCAGAGCAAGATCGACGCGATCGACCAGGCCGGCCGGGAATTGCTCAACCTCGACACGGAGAATTTCACGCAGCTCAACACGCAGCAACGCCTGTCGCTCTTGGAGCAGAAAGTGCTGCGTTGTACTGAGGACCTGCTCCACTTCGACAATTTCGTGATCTTCGTGCTCGACCGGCAAAACAACAAGCTCGAGCCCGTACTCGTGTCGAAGATGCCGGAGGACCGTGCGCACACGGAGCTGTTCGCGACGGCGGAAGGAAACGGCGTGTGCGGCTACGTCGCGGCCCGCGGTCGCAGTTACATCTGCTCCGACACGTCGAAGGATCCACGCTACATTCGCGGCATCGACAACGCGCGCTCCTCGCTGACCGTGCCGCTTCGCCTCCGCGACCAGGTGGTCGGCGTGGCGAACTTCGAGAGCACGCGCGTCGGCGCCTTCAATGAAGACGACCGGCAGTTCGCCGAGATCTTCGGCCGCTACCTTGCGCTCTCGCTTCAGATTCTGGAACTGCTCGTGTGCGAGCGGCGCACGACGACCGGCCAGCTCGGCTCGGACGTCATGGCCGGGATCACCGCGCCCCTCAACGACATCCTGACCGAGGCCGAAAGCCTGATTGAAGATTACATCGGCCACGACGATCTGCGCCACCGCATCCGCGCCATTTCCGAGAACGCGGTCAAGATTCGCAAGAGCATCAAGGACGTGACGTCGGCGAGACCCGGACTGATCGGCGTGCGGGCGAGTCACGTGCAGCCGAAGGATCCCGCCCTGCACGGCAAGCGCGTGCTCTTGGCCGACGACGAGGAGATCATCCGGGATACCGTTCGCGACGTGCTCGCGGGTTACGGGTGTGAGGTCACGGTGGCGTGTGACGGCGCCACTGCCGTCGAGCAGCTCGATCGGGACGCGTTTGACCTGGTCCTTTCCGACATCAAGATGCCCGGCAAGTCCGGATATGACGTGTTCGCCGCCGCCAAGGAGGCCAACGCCAGCATGCCCGTCATTCTGATGACCGGCTTCGGCTATGACCCCAATCACACGATCGTCCGCGCCCGGCGTGAGGGTCTTTCCGCCGTACTGTTCAAACCATTCAAGGTGGATCAGCTTCTCACCGAAGTGCGCTCCGCACTCACGTCGGTCAGCGCCTGAGTTACCGGTCGAGCGCGGGCCGCCTCACCGCCACCGGCCGGCGGTATTGTAATAACTGCGCAACGGTCACGAACTTCGCACGTACACGACCTGTAGAATCGAGCGAATTGCGACAGGCGTTCGGGTTCAGTTGCGTCCTAACCTACACGTGGTTAGAGTTTCGAGACCTTCGACGAAGGAAACTCAACCCGATCGCTATTCAGAATGTGTGCAGCCAGTGAGACGTGACCATGACGACAACTGAGTGGGACGTGAAGCAGATTGGCGAACAGGTCGCCCAGAAGAGCGAGCCGTTCCGCCGGCTTCTGGACCAGATGCACCGTGTCATCGTCGGCCAGGACGTGCTGCTCAATCGGATGCTCGTCGGCCTGCTGTCGAACGGGCATCTTCTGATCGAGGGCGTGCCCGGGCTTGCCAAGACGACGGCCGTCGCCTGCCTCGCCAAGGGCATCCGGACGGGCTTCCAACGCTTGCAGTTCACGCCCGACCTGCTGCCCGCGGACCTGATCGGCACGTTGATCTACCGCGCGAGCGACGGAGCATTCGTCGTGCAAAAGGGGCCGATCTTCTCCAACATTATTCTGGCCGACGAGATCAACCGTGCGCCGGCCAAGGTTCAGTCGGCCCTGCTCGAGGCGATGCAGGAGCGCCAGGTCACGATCGGCAAGGAGACCTTCGCCCTCGACGACCCGTTTCTCGTGCTCGCCACGCAAAACCCGATCGAGCAGGAGGGCACCTACCCGCTGCCCGAAGCCCAGGTCGATCGGTTCATGATGAAGCTCCTCGTGGACTACCCGAGCAAGGAGCAGGAACGGGAGATTCTCGACCGGATGGGTTCCACCGCCCCGCAGTTGACCATCGACCCGGTGATGGACCCGACCCAGATCGCGGCCGCCCGCCGCGTGGTGGACGAGATCTACATCGACGAGAAAATCAAGGACTACATTGTCGAACTGACGATCGCCACGCGCGATCCGGTCGCGTACAATCTGCCGATCGCCGACTGGATCCAGTTCGGCGCATCGCCGCGTGCCACGTTGGCCTTGACCGTCGGTGCCAAGGCCACGGCATTTCTGGCGGGTCGGGGCTACGTCACGCCGCAGGACGTCAAGACGGTCGCACCGGACGTGCTCCGACATCGTGTCATCGTGACCTACGAAGCGGAGGCGGAAGAGAAGACTTCCGAAGACGTCGTCCGGGCGGTGCTGGACCACATCCCGGTGCCGTAACCGCCTTCACGAAGTCGGCGAGATGACCGATGATTCCGAAGGAGCTACTCAAGAAGGTGCGGCAGATTCAGATCCGCACGTCTCGCACGGTCAATGACGTGCTGGCCGGGCAGTACCACTCCGCCTTCCGCGGGCGCGGCATGGAGTTCGAGGAGGTCTGCCCGTATCAGATCGGCGACGACGTGCGTCTGATCGACTGGAACGTATCCGCCCGATACGGCGAACCGTTCATCAAGAAATTCCGCGAGGAGCGCGAGCTGACGGTGATGCTCGTGGTCGACGCGAGCCGGTCGGGCCTCTTCGGCAGCGTCAATCAGTACAAATTGGACGTCGCGGCCGAGCTGTGTGCGGTGCTCGCCTTCTCCGCCATTCGCAGCAATGACAAAGTCGGACTGATCCTGTTCACCGATCGCGTGGAGAAGTACGTCCCGGCCAAGAAAGGTACGCAGCACGTGCTGAGGATCATCCGCGAACTCCTCTACCACCAGCCGGAGGGCCGCGGCACGGACATCGATGAGGCGGTCGGCTTCCTGAACCGCGTCACCATCCGCAAATCGGTGTGTTTTCTTGTCAGCGACTTTCTGACCGAGGGCTATGATAAGTCGCTGCGCGTCGCCCGGCGGCGGCACGACCTGATCCCGATCATCGTCGAGGACCCGCGCGAGCGATCGCTGCCGGCGAGCGGCCTGATCGAGCTGGAAGATGCCGAAAGCGGTGAGACGATACTCGTGGACACCAGGAGTCGCCGCGTGCGCGATGCCTACGCCCGGCACATGGAGCGGCAGGAGGCCGCTCGCGAAACGCTGTTTCGAAGGATGGACACCGAAGCGATCGTCGTCAACACCGACGAATCGTACGTCGACCCGCTGGTGCGTTTCTTTCGCAAGCGCGAGCGGCGCCGATAAGCTGGTCACCGCATGACGGGGCACACACTGCCAAGATGATGCGCAAGGTATGGTTCAACATCCTGACGTGCTTCGTCGCGGCCGGCTGCGCGCTGGCCGGCGGCTGCGGCACCAAACCGGCCGCCGGTCAAAAGTCCAACGCAAAGCCCGGCGTCGAACGAACCGCCCACGACGACGTGATGAACCTGCACATCTCGGTCACACCGGGCAAGCTCTCGCTGCACGACAAGGCTAAGGTGGCGCTGGATGTCACGACCGTGCCGGACGTCACCGTACACGTCGCCGACTACGCGGACGCCTTGCGCGACGGCGATCGCCGCTTCGAGTTGAGCGCGAAGCTGACCGACAAGCACGAAGCCGAGCCCACCGACGACGGCCGCCTGCGATGGCATTACGACTATGACGTGACATTCTTTCTCCCTGGCGACTACGAGTTTCCGCCGGCGAGCGCGTCCTACGTGGACATGCGCGATGCCGCGGGAACCAAGAAGGCGGCCGGGAAATCCGCCAACACGGAACCGCAAACGCACACCCTCGATACCGAGGCGATGACGGTCACCGTGACTGATGATCGGGCCCAGCCGCTCACGCCTCAGGAGCTGGCCGACATCAAGGTGCCTGACCCCGTCGGGCTGCACCGTCCGCTGACGTTCACGCTATGGATCGCGGCGGTCGTCGCGCTGGCGGTGTGCGGTTTGGTGGCATATCTGGTCCGGCGCCGGAGCCGGGCGGAGCGCCTGGCGCCGCCGATTCCCGCGCACGTCTGGGCACGCTTGCAGTTGGACGCGCTGCAAGAAGAGGATCTGGTCGGTCGCGGCTTGGCGCAGGAGTTCTTCTATCGCATCAGTGGCATCGTGCGCGGGTACATCGAGCGCCGGTTCGCCGTCTCCGCGCCGGAGATGACGACCGAGGAATTTCTCACGGCCGCAGGCACCGACCGCCGATTCGATCGTGAGCAGACCGGATCGCTCAACGGTTTTCTGACGGCGTGTGACCTGGTCAAGTATGCCAGGCACGATCCGTCGTCGACGGAGGCGAACGAAGCCGTTCGCGCCGCGGAGGACTTCGTGGAGCGAACGCGCGAGCGCGAAGAGGCCGCTTCGTCCAGCCAACCAACGAGTACGGGAGGTGCGGCATGATGCACTTCCTGAGAGAGCACTTCGCGCCGCAGCCGCCGTTCGGGTGGTTGTGCATCGTTTTGATTTTGCTCATACCTGTCGTCTGGTGGCGCTTCCTTCGTGAGCGGTCGTTTCCCACGGTTCGCTTCAGCTCGACCGACCTTCTGCGGTCGGTGGGCGGCTCGTGGGCGACGCGGTCGCGGTTCACGCTGCCGCTGCTGCGTTCGTTAGCCATTGTCGCCATGCTGGTGGCGCTGGCCCGGCCGCAATCCGGCGGCGAGTACATCGACGCACGCAAGGGCATCGCGATTCAGATGGTGCTCGACGTCTCCGGCTCGATGAGCGAGCAGGACTTCGTCATGAACGGGCGTCCCGTGCGTCGCCTCGACGCGGTCAAGCAGGTGTTCAAGGACTTCGTGGACGGCGGCGAAGGACTGCCGGGCCGCGAGAACGATCTGATCGGCATGACGACCTTTGCGATGTATGCGGACACGGTCTGCCCGCTGACGCTCGACCACGCCAGTTTGATCAACCTGCTCGACGAAACGGAAATCCCCGGTTGGGTGGACGGGCGGCAGGTGCGCGAGGATCAGGAGGCCGGCTACACCTCACTCGGCGATGCCATCGTGCAAGCCACGGATGATCTTCGCCGCGCCGGAGAGCAGGCCGTCCAGGGTGTGCCCGGTGCGGAGGCGGCCAAGAGCCGCGTGATGATTCTGCTCACCGACGGCGCGGACAACCCGCCGCCGAATCCGTCGCTCCAACCGCCCGATCCGGTCGAGGCGGCGAAGGTCGCCGGCCAGCTCGGAATCAAGATTTACACGATCGGTGCCGGGGGCGGCGCCAACCCGCGCGGCGGCATGTTTGCGATGCTTCGCCCGAATCGCCAGGTGGACGAACGGACGCTGACGGAGATCGCCAACGCCACCGGTGGCAAGTACTTCCGGGCGACTGACATGAACTCGCTGAAAACGATCTACGAAGAGATCAATCGTCTGGAGACGCGCAAGACGGGCGAGCGCACCTTCCGCGACGACATCGAGGCCGCCAAGATCGCCATGCTCGTGGCGCTTGGCCTTCTGTCGACCGAACTGCTCCTGGCGAGCACGCGCTTCAGGAGGATCCCGTGACGCGAAAAGTCGTCTATCCGATCCTCCCCTGGCTGATCTGGGCGCTGATCGTACCGCTCGCTCTGGTGGCGTTGGGCGCGGTGCTGGTGGCCACGATCCAGGCCCAGACGCTGCTGTTCGATCATCCGAACCTGTGGTGGCTCGGAAGTCTTGTCCCGGCGGCGGGTTTGGTGGTGCTGCTGGCGCGGTACGGCAAGTCTCGGGCTTTGTCGCGGTTCGCGTCGGCCGATCTCGCCCCCCTGCTCGCCCAACGAATCAGTCCGGCGAAGCAGGCGTTTCGCGCCGGGCTGGTGGTGCTGGCGATCACGTGTCTTGTCGCGGGGATCATCGGGCCGCGCTGGGGGATTTACCTGACCAAAGAGAAGGTGCGCGGGGTCGACGTCGTGGTGGCGCTCGATGTCTCGCGGTCGATGCTCGCGACGGACGTCGCACCCAATCGTCTGGCGGCCGCCAAGACGCAGCTCAAACAGCAACTGACGGAGCGGACGGTGTTCAAGCGGGCGAATCGATTCGGGCTGATCGCCTTCGCGGGGACGACGTCGCTGCGCATGCCGCTGACCACCGACACACTCGCCTTTCGCAAGAAGCTCGAGGCGCTCAGTCCCTCGGACGTGCCGGTGGGTGGCACGGCCATCGCGCAGGCCATCCGGCACGGCGTCGATCTGTTCCACAAATCCCCGGAGGATGCGACGAAGGTGCTCCTGCTCGTGACGGACGGCGAGGATCACAAGGACGACCCCATCGCCGCCGCCCAGCTCGCGTGGGAGGACCATCACGTACACGTATACACGGTCGGCGTGGGCGACCCGTCGCTGACGGTCGGCGCCCAGGTGCCGCAGTCCGCTCACTCGAGCAAGCCGATACTGTACGACGGACAAATCGTGTTCTCCAAGGTGAACGTGGACGCGCTGCGCCAGGTGGCAGAGGTCGGCGAAGGGCAATACGTGCCGCTGCCGCACCTGAACCGGCTCGTCGATGCGATCGCCGGCATGCATCAAGCCGAGCTCTCGACCGAAGACCGCATTCGCCACAAGCCACAGTATCAGTGGTTTGTTTTGGCGGCGCTGCTGGCGTTGACGTTGGAGACGCTGATGCGTGACGGCCGATCGGGCGAGGTCGCCGCGCCGCAGCGTGTCTGGCAGCAGGAGGCCCTGGCATGACAACACGTATCGCCTGGTGCATCACACTCTCGCTTTTGGTATCTACGGCCGCGGCTCAGGAACCGGCGGCACCTGGCGCCGCCGCGCCGACTCAGCCGAAGAAGCAAGCGTCTCCGCAAACGTCGCGGAATACGAGGGCGATCGACCCGAACGTTGACGCGTATGATGCCGTCGACCGAGGCAACCGCCTGCTCAAAGCCGGCGACGCCAAGGACGCCTTGCCGCTCTACCAGCACGCGGCCAAGCTCAAGCCGGACGCCCGCGAGATCGCCTTTGCCGAGGGGTTGAGTCATTACCATCTCGGCGAGTACGACGAGGCCCGCAAATACTTCGACGAGGCGTCGCTCGGCCATACGGACGCGCTGGCCGACAAGGCACTTTACAGCGCCGGTGCGTCCTACCACGAAGAAGCACTGGCCGCGGCGAAGAAGGACCCGAAGACCGCCATCAGCAACCTGGAAGATGCCATGCAGCGCTACCAGAGCGTGCTGGCACACGATCCCGACTTCAAGGAGGCGCGCGACGCCAACTACAAGGCCGGTCACACGTGGCGGCAGATCAAGAAGCTGATGAAGCAACAACAGCAGCAGCAACAACAAAATAGCGACAAGAAAAACAAGGATGACCAGAAGAACCAGGATCAGAAAAAAGACCAACAAGACCAGCAGCAGAAGAATCAGGACAAGAAGGATCAGAAGCAACAGGATCAGCAGCAGAAGCAGCAACAGCAGAACCAGAAAGAGCAGGACCAGCAACAACAGCAGAAGTCGGCCGACCAGAAGAAGCAGGACGAGAAGCAGGACCAGCAGTCCGCAAGCGACGAACAGAAGAAAGAGCAGCAATCGGCCCAGAAACAGGACAAGCAGAAGGACGAGTCACAGGAAAAGCAGAAGAAGTTGACCGAGCAGGATGTTTCGCGAGAGCAAGCCGAGCGTAAACTACGTGAGATGATGCAAGCGCAGCGCCAGCGGGAAAAACAGCGCGCCAAGAAGGTCGTGCCCCTGCCGCCGGAATCCGTGGATAAGGATTGGTAGTGAACCACACGCGACTCATGGTGGTGGCCGCCGGACTCATGGCCTCGACGGCCTTCGCACAGCAGCCGGGCATCCAGCTCGTCGTGCCGCCCAATACCGCGGAGGTCGGCGAGGTCGTCACCGGGCAGCTCATATGCACCAACATCGGAGAGCCGTCCACGCCCAAGATGTCGGCCCCGAACGGCGTCGAGGTCCGCCTCGTGTCCGATTCACCCTACGTCTCCCAACAGACGATGGTCATCAACGGCCAATCGTCGAGCAAGATCACCTACACGTACAACCTCCGCATCGTCGGGACGAAGGCCGGCAACTACTCCATTGGCCCGATCTCCGTTGAGGCGGACGGACAGACCTACACCGCACCGGCCGTGCCCTTTCGCGTGACGAAATCGAAGGCGCCCACCGGGCCGCGTGGGGACCAGTTCCTGATCGTCAGCCTCGACGTGCAACCGCGCAAGCTCTACGTGACGGAGTCATACACGGCCACGCTGACCATTGGTATCCGCGCGGTTGTGCTCAACGGCCGGGAGTACGAGATCAACATGCTGCGGCAGGTGCTCGACCTGTCTGCGTCCGAGATATCGATCTTCGGCGGTGGGCAGGCCACGCAGTCGGAGCAGTGGCTGCAGGACTCCTCAGGGGCTCGCCACAAGTACGAGTTCTACCGCGTGACCCGACGGATGACGGCCGAAAAGTCGGGCACGATCAAGGTCGGTCCGATCTTTCTTAAGGCCGACTACCCGACGGCTGTACGCCGCGGCTTCTTCGGACGCGCCGAGATCAGCCGAACACGACCCGAAACCGCCCGTGCGGACGCCGTGGACGTGACTGTGCTCGATCCCCCGCTCGACTCGCGACCCGCCGATTTCAACGGAGCGATCGGACGGTACTCGATGACCGCCAGCGTCAAGCCTGATCGGGTCGAACTCGGCCAGCCGGTCACGCTGACGCTTACGATCAAAGGCAGTCCGCTCGAAAGCGTCGCAGGACCGGCGCTGGCCAAGAACGCCGAGCTCACCAGTCGCTTCGACTTTACCCAGGATGAGCTCGTCGGTGACATCGAAGGCGGCGCGAAGGTGTTCCGCCGGGCGATTTTCCCCAGGCAGGCCGGCGAACAAACGGTGCCTGCGATCAGTTGGTCGTACTTTGACACCAAGCGCGAGAAGTACATTACGCTCGAGAGCAAGCCGATCGACATCGTCGTCGATCCGCCCTCGCAGTCGGCCGACGGACTGACGCCGCTGGAGATGCCCAAACAGAAACGCGACGCGACCAAGCTAACGGTGGTCTCCGGGGGCATCTCACCCAACTACGTGGATGTGAACGCCGTGCTCGCCGATCAATCGGCGGCGCTGGCGACCCCGGCCGCCGCGACCGCGCTGGTCATGCCGCCCTTCCTTTGCCTCGGTATCAGCTTCTGGTGGCGGCGGCGATTGCGCCTCAGTCGCGACGCCGGCTTCGCCCGGGCGCGACGAGCAGCGGCCAAGGCGCATGCCGGCATCCGACGGGCACTGGCCCAGCCGGACGCGGTGACCCAGTTGTCGGAAATGGCGCTGGCATTGAGCGCTTTCGTATCCGACCGCTTCGACATGGCCCAGGCCACACCCACCGCGTCGGAATGCGCCGAGGTCATGCAGCAGCGCGGCATCGACGAGCCGACGGCCGGCGCCGTCACGGACCTCCTCCAACGTTGCGAGGCCCTTCGATACGCCCCCTCCACGGCCGACTCGCTCTCGCCTCAGGAGGCCGCGGAGCACATGCGCTCATGGATCAAAGCACTCGATCGAGGGGCACGATAGTGGTCAGACTACTGACATTGGCATTGTCGATCTTCGCTGCGGTGCCGGCCGTCGCATCGACCGCCACCAACACCAGCCGACTACGCGCCGAGTTCGACGGTGCGATGTCCAGCTACGACACGGCGCTGACGCTCCGCGACACTGATCCCGATCGCGCGCGTCAGATGTTCCGCGCGGCCGCCCAACGCCTGAACAGCATCGTCGCCGCGGGCGTCACCAACGGAGAACTCGAGTACAACCTCGGCAACTGCTACTTGCAGGCCGGCGATCTGGGCCACGCGATCCTACACTATCGCCGCGCCGAGCGTTTGATTCCCCGCGATCCCCTGCTGCTCGACAACCTGCGTGAAGCTCGCGCGCGACGCATCACCAACATCGAGCCCACGCGGCGAAGTGCCGTGCTGCAGAACGTCTTCTTTTGGCATTTCGACACGACATGGCGCAGCCGGTTGATCGCCGCCCTGCTCGCGTACGCCCTCTTCTGGGCGCTGCTCACCGCTCGGGTCATCGTGCGGCGGCGATGGCTCACAGTTTCCGCGTGCGTCTGCCTGGTGCTCACGGCCGCCCTCGGCGCTTCCGTCGGGCTCGAGGTGTGGCATGATCGAACGGCGCCCGGCGGCGTGGTCACGGCCATGGACGTCGTCGTCAGCAAGGGCCCCGGCCCGGGATACCAACGGCAATTCAAGCAGCCGCTTCAGCCGGGCGTGGAATTCACACTTC
>Ga0055449_10000189_pt1 | contig 17593 bp, 11 predicted proteins | sample China_Galinas_PW_2_FD_57739 | JGI IMG/M metagenome (GOLD analysis project Ga0055449, IMG submission 57739) | Wetland microbial communities from San Francisco Bay, California, USA, that impact long-term carbon sequestration - China_Galinas_PWB_D1 | ecosystem: Environmental > Aquatic > Marine >... | reverse complement strand
CGATTAGCCAAGCGCGTTGCCAGTGGTCGTTTCGCGTCGTACCATCGACCGTCGTCGGGACCGGGTCTGGAGCGATTTGCCGGCCCTCTTGATAGAAGGACCGAGCTAATGAAAAACGACAAACGTTTCGACCAAGCCGTTCAGCGATTCGACGCCGCCAACCGCGAAGATCCGCAGAGCGTCGAGGTCAGCGGCAAGCCCGAGCCGCGCGAGCTGGTGTTCAACCAGCGAGTGTACGACTGGGTGACGAGGCTCGTCGATGATCCGTCGGAGGCGCTGTTGCTCGCGGCCCGCTCCCACACGCTGAAACGCTGGGAAATCCCGCGCTCCGACTATTCGAAAACCACGATCGGCTACCACGCCTGGCGCGACGCCTGCGCTGAGCATCACGCCAAGGAGGCCCTGGCCATCCTGCGCGACCTCGGCTACGAGGACGCGATCGTCGAGCAGGTCGAGGCGTTCATTCTCAAGAAGAACTGGCCGCAGGACGCCGAGGCGTGCGCTCTCGAAGATGCCGATTGCCTGGTGTTCCTCGAGATGAAGCTTGCGGACTACACCGACGACTGGGACCACGAGAAGATGCAGCGGATCCTCCAGCGCACGCTCCGCAAGATGACGCCGGACGCGCGCCGGCACGCCGCGAAGTTGTCCTTCGCCGCCGAAGTACGCCCCCTCGTCGAAGAGGCGATGCAGGCCGTCGACCCAGATGCCATCAGCTAGTGTTTCATTGCAGCTAGAACGAAGCGCCGATGGGTGGCGGATGGGTGGCATGGGCAAACTTGTTTGCCCGTGGAATATGCGAAAATCGCGTGGATGCCGCCGGGACAGACGCCCTAGTCGATCGCCGACACGCCAAGCAGCATCTGAAACAAGCCGACGTCGACCAGGTCGACGGTACCCGATGCGTTCAGGTCATGACACGCGCAACCTGTCTCGGCGCCCGCATCGGGCCCGGCCATGCACGCGATCAGGTCGGCCGCGTCGGCAAGCGTAACCGCCCCGTCGTGGTTGCAGTCCCCGGAAAGATGTTCATACGCCCCCATATCCACGATCGGTGGCGTTCCGGCTCCGGTATCGGCCGCGACATCGTCCATCCGCCGCGGCGCGCCGGACAGGTCGTAGGGCAGCGTCTCGGCCGTGTCGCCGTTGCCGTTCAGGTCGGCGATGTCCGCGGGAAGGAGCCCGTTGTCGCCGGCGTCAATGCAGGGTGAGCCCAGGCGAACGTGCAGATCACCCAGCGTGTTGTTGTCGTCAGCCCATCCGTCCCCGCCGTCGCTGGGAAGCTCCACAAACAAGGGATCCTCGTCGATGTTGCCGTCGCCCGGGGCGATGCCCTGGACGTTGCTCTGGGTGATGGTGATCAGCGAGGTTTCGTCGCCGCTGATCTGCGACGCGAACCCGCCGCCGTTGTCGTCGGTATTCCCGCGAACGATCGAGTTTTCGACACTGATCAGGCTGTTTTGCGCGTAGATGGCACTGAGCCCGGCGTCGTTGTAGGCGACCGTGCAGTTGTTGAACGAGACGATCGCATCCCGTGCCGCGACGGCGCCGCCCCAGGACCAGTAGGACGGTTGCGGCCCCCAACACTCGTTGCCGACGAACTCGCAGTTGATGAAGTTGGCGGTGGCGAAGCCGGCCGACGCCGACCCGTTGACCCACACGGCCCCCCCGCGGTTGCGCGTGGTGTTGTTCCTGAAGGCGCAGTTGACGATGTTGTACGTCATGCCATAGCCGAGTTCCACGGCACCACCGGTGTCGGTGTCCCGGTTGCGTTCAAACACGCTGTTTTCGAGAACGAGGCTGCTCCGCCCGCTCGCAAAGATGGCGTTTCCTCCGCTGCCGAGGTTGTCCTCAAAGGTGCAGTGCCTGACCTCGATATGGCAGTTGTCGAACGCGTAGATTCCGGCGGGGCCGTAATGGCCATCGTTCTCGCGGAACGTGCAGTGGTCAAAATACCCCTCTGACTGATCGAAATCAAAGCAGCCCTTGTTGCCGCCGGCGGAGTTTCGCTCGAACGTGCAGCCGGCGGCGGTCACCGAGGCGTCGCTGACGATGTGTGCGACGCCGCCGTCGTTGTTCTCGGCTCGATTGTCGGCAATGTAGCAGTCAGTGAGTTCGATCGTGCAGCGATAGTTGTTGTAGAACACGCCTCCGTTGTACAGGGCCGTGTTGTGCGTAAACGAGCAGCCGGTGGCCTGCAACCGTGTTTCGGGTTCGTCCGCAATGCTCTGCCCCCACAAGAAAATGCCCGGGCCGGACTGCGCGGCGTTGCCGTCGAACCGGCAGCTTGTGAGGATGACCTCGGCCGTGCTCCACGCGAAGATCCCCTGGGCGTAGTTGGAACTCACGTCGCAGTCGATCAACTCGAGTCGATCGGTGGCGTAGATGCCCCCGCCGGATGTCCCGCCGTTTTCGATGATCCGGCTGCCCACGATGACGGCGTCGGCCACGGCGCGTACGCCACCGCCGCCGGTGCCCGGGCCTGCCAACGCGTTCGCGTTACCGTGCGTGATGGTTACGCCATCCAGCACCGTGAGTCCGCGCGGGTCGCGCTGATTGATGGTGACGACGCTGTAGGCGTTGTCGGCCCAGGTCGGATTGGTCGGAGTCAGAAAGTCGTTGCCGCTCAGGTCGCCGCTGAGCCGCGAGTCGTACAGGTCCGGGTCGCGGTCCTCGCGGACCAGTTCCGAACCCTCGAAGCCGCCGTAGACGGTGACGCCCGGCACCATGACAAAGGTGGCCAGACGCGGGTCAGCGGGGGCCTCGGGTACGGGCGGCTTGTAGACGCCTTCCGCCAGCCAGATTTCGCGCTGCGGGTCGTTCGAGGCTTCGGCCGCCGCCAGTGCATTTTCGAGATTGTCGTAGGCGGTCTCCCATGTACTGCCGTCGCCGTTCGGTGCTGCATCGTCGTCGACGCGGAAGATCGCCGGGCCGTCGCTGTCCACACGAAGCTCCACGTAAAAGATGACCTGGGCCTTGTCGGCGGTCCGCGTCACGTTGAAGTACAACGTGTTCGTGCCGGGCAGGAGCATCGGCGCCACGTCGTCGCGATGGATGTGCATGGAGTCAAAACCACTGCAGAATCCGCCCGTAGTATCGCCCGAAAGCGGCTGCCCGTTGATGAAGATGCCCTGGTTGCCTCCGCCACCGAGCTCGTCGTCGACGCGCATGTAGATGTCCAGCGAGGCGTTCAGGATGGCCGGACTGGTCACTTCGAAGTCGATCGCGAACAGCGCCGTGGTGTCGGGCTCGCCCGTCAGGTTGCTGACGGGGTCGACGAACCGCGCCTGGCCGTCTTCGATCACGCTGTTGACACACGTGTCGAGGTAGAGACCGGCCACGAAGGCCTTCGGACCCTGTCGTGCCGCCTCGAAGTCTGCCGGCGCAAGCGGTGACGGGAACGGTCCGGCCTCAGGGCCGTGCAGGACGGTGATGTTGGCGTCGCGAGGCACGCGGACCTCGCAGTGAGCCGCGCCGTCGCACTGCTCCGTCTCAGGGTCGCAGTTGGAGACGATGGTGCACGCCTGCTCGATGCACTCGTAGTGGGCGCAGGCATTGATGAGCACTTGGGTAAGCGGCGGGCAATCGGCGGCGGTCGTACACGTTTCGCCGGTACCGGCAACGCCGCCGCCGCTGACGCATTGGCCGTTCATTCGCACGGCGCCCGGAGGGCATGGGCCGATGATCGGCGGAGACGTCTGTTCCGCTTGCCCGCTTCTGAGAACGATCAACTCGTCGCCCATCGCCGGCGACGACAGACAAACGACCAAAAGAACGACTCGGCTCGTAGATCGCATCTTCCAACCTCCACGGGGCGTACTGTAGCTTCGGATGCCGGTCCCTCTCATGACGAGTGATCGCAGCCAATGGCTGTCGACTTCGCCGAATCTCAGAACCTGATAGAACTGAACGGACCGGTTCACCGAGTATAGCTGCTGGCGCGGCCTCTTTGGACGAACGGGTTGGCAAAAAAAACATCGATTAGGAGGCGGGTGGCCGATAACCCGCGCTCATGGGCGGGTGTAGGGCGGACGTGGCAGGATCAGATGAGGCGGCGGTCGGCCGGCGCCCGCTCCCCCACTGCCCATGCGGTCTGAGAGCGCGCACAACGCTGTGTCATCGCCCCGCGAGATTCCGTTCGAAGAAATCCACGATTCGCTGGTTCAACCGCATCGTCACCGTTGGGTCGGCCACCATGTGCGTGAAGTCCGACAGTACCAGGAATTCATGGTACTTGCCCGCTCGAAACAGCGCGTCCGACAGCTTCATCGAGTGCATGAAGTAGACGTTGTCATCGGCCGTACCGTGAATGATCATCAGCGGGCGTTCCAACTCGGCGGCGTGCGTGAGCACCGAGCACCGGTCGTAGCCCGCCTCGTTCTTGTCCGGCAGGCCCATGTACCTTTCGGTGTAGTGCGTGTCGTAGTCCCGCCAGTCCGCGACGGGCGCCCCCGCAACGCCGGCGTGGAACACGTCGCCCCGCCGCATGACCGCCATAGCCGAGAAGTACCCGCCGAACGACCAGCCGTAGATCCCCACGCGGGATAGATCGAGCTCGTGGTACTTTTTGCCGAGTGCCTGCAAGCCGTCCACCTGATCCTGTAACGGTACGTCAATGAGATCGTTCTTGGTGATCCGTTCCCAGGCCCGCCCGCGCGCCGGCGTGCCCCGCCCGTCGATCGACACCACGACAAAACCGTGGTCCGCGACCCACTGCTGCAGCAGGTAATGCCGCGGCGCGTCCTGCACCATCTGGGCGTGCGGCCCGCCGTAGACGTTGACGATCACCGGATACTTGCGACGCGGACCGAAGTTGCGCGGGCGTATCAGCACGGCGTGCATTTTCGGATCCGTGCCGACCGTCGTCAGCTCCACGTCCGGCATGAACGGCGGCTGCTCGGCCACGGACTTCAGGCTGCCGATCACCTCGCCGGTCCGGCGATTCAGCGTATACGAACGCGAGCCATCGGCGCCGTCCACGGTGTGCAGATAGACGGAGTGATCCTTGGAGAACTCGAAGCCGTGCAAGCCCGGCCGCTCGGTCAGGCACTGCGGCACACCCGGCATGGGATCAAGCGCCACGCGGTAGACGTGGCGCTGCGTCGGATCGCCGCTGCCCGTCAAGTATAGCGCATTTGATATATTGTCGTACGAGACGAAGCCGCGATAGCCGAAATCCTTGCTCGTCAGCGCCTGCTCGAGCCGGCCGGTTCGGTTACGCATCTCGATCTGCCACGAGCCGTTGCGCTCCGTGGTCCACAGGAACCCCCGCCCGTCCGGGAGCCAAAAAGGCATTTTCTGATCGAGGTTAAGCCATGCCTCGTCCCGCTCGAGAAGCAACTGCGTCGTATAGCCCGAATCGACGTCGACCGTGAATAGCGCTTCCTCTGTCTGCTCCCGGTTCTGGACGAGCACACTCAGCGGCGCGTTCTTCTTCCATTTGACGGTCGCCAGGTACGGATAACGATCGCGATCCCACTGCACCCAGGTCGTTTCGCCGCCGTTCACACTGATGGTCCCGAGCCGCACCTCCGCGTTCGCCTTGCCCGGCCGGGGATAGCGCCACGCCTGCGGGTCCTTCTCGGGGTGCGTCTCATCCATGATGTGAAGCGTTTCCACCATGGACGTGTCGGTACGCTGGTACGCGAGTCGGGTACCGTCCGGCGACCACCAGTACCCGTGGAACCGCCCCATCTCCTCCTGAGCGACGAACTCGGCCAGTCCATTGGTGACGCTATTGCCGTCGGCCTTTGTCAAGCGCCGCTGCTGTCCGGTGGCGACGTCCATCACGTACAGATCGCCGTTGCGCACGCACGCCACCTTCGATGCATCCGGCGAAAACTGCGGGTCGAGCGGATAGCCCGCATCGCTCTTGAGTTCCGTCACTGCACCCGACACGCGATCGATCACGAAGAGCCGGCCCGAGAGCGGCGCAAGAATCTTGCTGCCGTCCTTACTGAGCTGAAACGAAGCGATGCCGCGTGCCGTCGAGCGCATGCGTTCGCGCCGGGCCTTCTCCTCGGCCGAAAGCTTCTCCTGGGCGCCTTGCAGTATCTGATCCGCAGTCAGTAGGAGCCGTTCCTTGCCGGTCGCCGTGTCGAACTCATAGAGGTCCTGAACGAAGCTGCGCGGACCGGATCGAAGAAACAGCGCCGCGCTGCCGTCCGGCGTGATCTTGATTGACCGCGGCGTCCCCAGCGAGAACCGCCGCGTGGCCGCATACGCCTCGAAGAAAGAGTCGTCCGCAACGACCGCTGGCGCCGAGTGCGCGCCAGACGAAAACGACACATGCCGCATGGAGGAGCAGCCGGGCGCAGCGACCACGACGAGCAAGGCAATCAGATTTCGCATAGCGACTCCCACTTCCGTCAAACTGAGTTTCTGTGGACTCCGGCCCTGGACCGGCCGTGGAACCCGACCGCGCGCGACGAGATCGGACAAGTCAGCCGCCAACTCACCTCCGGGTGCTATGAAACGCGTGTGGAGCCGTTCCAGAGACGGACCGGCGAGGTCCGCATCACGTTGTGGCGGCGAGTTCCCTTGCCTTGATTCTGGGCCCCGCGTCCCGCCTCGTTGTGCATCTGCTCGATCGCGTGTTCACATCCTTGCCGTCCCCTCCACTGGAACGAATCTTGCAGGGTATCTGACGACCATTGTCAGGGCCGGTCAAGCCCTCGGCTAGCGCCTGGGCGGTCGCGGTGCTTGCGCGGTCTGTGAGATGTCCAACCCATTCGGGCGGTGCCGTCATGATGGAAATCACGATTTGCGGCCGCGGAGGACAAGGAGGCGTCACGCTCGCCAAGCTCATCGCCACGTCCTATTTTCTTCGCGGGAAACACGTGCAGGCCTTCGGCGTCTATGCGGCGGAGCGCTCCGGCGCCCCCCTTTCCGCGTTCACGCGGGTCGATGACGAAGAAATCACAAACCACAACCAGGTGCGCGAGCCGGACCATCTCGTCGTACTGGATCGGACACTGATCGCGCCCGGGATGGCCGCGGCGGTCAAGCCCGAGGGCTGGATCATCGTGAACACCCCCGATCCGCCCAAAGCGCTCGAGGCTCAGTTTCCGGGTCGGCGCGTCGCCACCGTCGATGCGACGGCGATCGCCGTGAGTCACGGGCTCGGAACGCGTACCGTGCCGATCGTCAACACGACGATGCTCGGCGCCGTCGCCCGCGCGTTCGATCTGCCGATCGACGACGTCCTGGCCGCACTGAAGCACCTCAACTTCGTTGGCCCGAACGAAACCTCCGCCAAACAGGCGTACGAGCAGATGCAGTCCGCCACGCTTGGTGGCAAGCTCGCAACGGCCAGGGCCAAGGCCAACGGTGGTCGTGTCGCGGGTATTCTGGACGACGCCGTCGGCGGTATGCCCAAGATCATGACCGGTTCGTGGGCGACGCGCAAGCCCGAGCGTCACCGCCTGACACCCCCGTGCAACCACGGATGTCCGGCCGGCAATGACGTCCGCGGGTTTGTCGAAGCCGTCGGCAAGGAGGACTGCGATCAGGCTCTTGCCATCCTGTTGGAAAACTCGCCGTTGCCCGGCGTGTGCGGTCGCGTGTGCCCCGCGCCATGTATGCAGTCGTGCAACCGGAGCCAATACGACGAGTCCGTCAACATTCGCGAGATCGAACGCTATGCGGCCGACCACGGCACACGCCCCTCTCCCACGAAACCGCACCGTGAAGAAACGGTGGCCGTCGTCGGCTCGGGCCCGGCCGGATTGAGCACCGCCTATCACCTGGCCAAACTCGGCTACCCGGTCGAGCTCTACGAAGGCGAAGACGAACTCGGCGGCGTGATGCGCACCGGCATTCCTGAGTATCGCCTTCCGCGAGACGTGCTGAGTCAGGAGATCGCCTACATTCTCTCGCACGGCGTGACGGCGCACACCGGCAAGTTCCTCAATCGCAAGGAGCTGCTGAACCTGACGTACCACCACGCGGCCGTCTTCGTCGGCACGGGGTTGCAGGACGCGCGAAAGCTCAATCTCGGCGGGGCGGCCGGCAGCGTCGAGCAAGGCATCACCTTTCTCGACCGCGTCCGGACCGGGGCCGCCCGACTGGACAACCAGCGCGTGGTCGTCATTGGGGGCGGCAACACGGCGATCGACGCGGCGCGCTCCGCGCTTCGTGTCGGCGCCAAGCACGTGCGGATCGTCTACCGGCGCTCGCGTGGGGAGATGCCCGCCATCGGCGAGGAAGTCGATGAAGCGCTCGAGGAAGGCATCACCCTGGACGAGCTTGTCTCGCCGATGCGCCTCGAGCAGAACGGCGGCATCCCGGTGCTCACGTGTCAGCGCATGATCCTCGGCGAGCCGGACGAATCGGGCCGCCCGCGGCCCATTCCGGATAGCGCCGAGGACGCGCAGTTCGACATCCCGTGCGACCGCGTCATCCTGGCACTCGGACAATCGACGGACATCTCGATTCTTCCGGAAGGTTCCGAGATTCACGAAGGCGAGGTGCTGCTCGGCTTGAGCGGCGGCCCGCTGTTTGCCGGTGGCGACTTTGCCACCAACGAGGGCACAGTGACGGCCGCTATTGGCAGCGGCAAGAAGGCCGCGTGGCACATTCACCGCACACTCACGGGCGAGGATCTGTTCCCGCCCGAGGCGGAGCCGGTGGCCGCCCCGGACGCGATCACGATGCATGTCTTCGCGCACACGCCGCGCGAGGAGGTCGGCATGATCAACCCGCTCGATCGGCGCCGCAGCTTCACCGAGGTGCGTGTGGGTTATCGCGACGCGCCGGATCATCATCCCGCCGTTGCCGAGGCGCAGCGTTGCTTCAGTTGCGGCGTGTGTAATTCGTGTGATCGATGCAAGCAATACTGTCCCGAGGGCGTGCTTCTGCGCGACGGCGACGGCTATCGCTTCGATTACGGATACTGCAAAGGCTGCGGCGTCTGCGCGACGGCCTGCCCCCGCGGCGTCATCTTTATGTCCGAGCTGTAGCCCAAGGAGACCGGTCATGGCCAAGACGCTAGTCACAGGAAACCACGCGGCCGGGTACGCACTTGCCCTTGCGGGTGAGGCGAACCGCGACGCCCGCGGTTGCTGCGCCGGCGCGTATCCGATCACGCCACAGACGGAGATCATCGAATATCTCCGGGCCTACGACTTCACGAAGGGGCGCGTCGTGGCCGTCGAGTCCGAGCACAGCGCGATGGGCGTGTGCATCGGCGCGTCGCTGGCCGGAGCCCGATCGTTCACGGCCAGTTCCGCCAACGGGCTTGCGTATATGGTGGAAAACATCTTTGCGGCCGGTTTCTACCGGCTACCGATCGTCATGATCGCCGTCAATCGGACGCTGGGGCCGCCGTGGAACATCTGGGTGGATCAGGGTGACAGCCTGATGTTTCGCGACGCCGCGTGGACTCAGTTCTACTGTGATTCTCATCAGGACGTGGTCGACACGATTCTTCTCGCGTTTCGCGTCGCCGAGGACAAGCGCGTGATGCTGCCGGCCGTCGTCGCGATGGACGGTTTCGTCACCTCGCACACGCAGATGGTCGTCGACCTGCCGGAACTGGAGCAAGTTGAACGATACCTGCCCGACTGTCATGTGCCCCACCACCTGCGGCGCGACCACCCTATGACGGTCGGGGGTTTGACCTGGCCGAAGGAGACTGAACACCATCGCATCGAGATTCAACGTGCCATGGAACAGGTGCCGACCGCGCTCGAAGAAGCGCTGGACGAGTTCGAGAATGTGTTCGGTCGCCGACCGGCGGGTGCCCTCGAGACCTACGAAACCGAGGATGCCGATACGGTGATCGTTGCGTGCAACACGATGGCACGCACGCTCAAGCGGGTCGTCAAGGCGCGCCGCGAGCAAGGTGAGAAGATCGGCATGGTACGCGCGAAGGTGTTTCGCCCATTCCCGCGAGACGCGTTCCTCAAGGCGATCGGCCCGGCCAAGCGCGTCGGCGTGCTCGATCGCAACCACTCGCCGGGCTCGGGCGGTATTTTCTGGCAGGAGATCGCGACGACACTCCGGCAGAAGCCCGACGTCCTGCTTCAGGATTATCTCGTCGGCCTCGGCGGCGGCGATGTCACACCGGAAATCATCAGCGGAATCGTCGACGACCTGGTTGCCCGAACCGAGTCGGTCGAACCGCTCTTCAAGGAGGTGGCCGCATGACCACGACCTGCACAGGTGAAACGACCACCGGCGAACCGAAGCCCTATTGCGATCATCTCCTGCGACCCGGAAACACCAACTGTGCCGGCTGCGGCATGTCCATTGGCCTTCAGTGGATCGATCAGGCGCTGGCCGGCGAGAAGCCGACGCTGGTAATCCCGGCCTGCTGCGGGATCGTCACGGCCGGGGCCTTTCCGACAAGTGGCTACGGCGTTCCGACCGCGGCCGCGACCTTTGCCTCCTCGCCCGCGCTGGCCAGTGGCATCACCACCGTCTACCGGCTCAACGGCGATACGGACCCGGTCATCTGCTGGGCCGGCGACGGCGGCACCTACGACATCGGCATCGCCACGCTTTCCGCGGCGGCCGAGCGCAACGAGGACATGATTTACATCTGCTACGACAACGAGATCTACGGCAACACCGGCGGCCAGCGCAGCAGCGCTACGCCCGAAGGCGCCGTCACGAGCACCACCGCGACCGGCAAAGGGGAGCGCAAGAAGGATATCATGGCGATCATGGCCGGGCACCGCATTCCGTATGCCGCGACCCTCTCCGTCGCACATCGCGACGATTTCGTCCGCAAGGTGCGTTATGCCCGGTCGCTCAAGGGCTTCCGGTTTTTGCTGATTCTGTCACCGTGCCCGACCGGCTGGAAATCGGAGCCGGAGGAAAGCACGGAGTTGATTGACACGGCCATCCGCTGCGGGCTGTTCCCTGTGTATGAGGTCTTCGACGGCGTCCGGTATCGCATCAACCTTCGCCCAGACGGCAAGCCCGTTGAGGACTACGTCAAGAAGCAACGCCGCTACAAGCAGGTTGTCGGCAACCCGGAGCCGCTGAAGCGATACATCGAGCAGCAGTGGGCGTACCTGGACGGCATGGAGCGTGCGTTCCCCGCGACTCGGAATGACGGCGTTCTCGCGTCCTGACGCCAATACCACGGGCCCGGCTGCCATGTCCCCACGCGGCGGCAGCATGCCCGAGGCGAGCGAGGTGTAGCCCGATGATACAGGAAACCGTCGTCGATCGATGTGTCAACCGGCTGTCGTCGCACTTCGGCTCGCATCTTTACGTGCGCCCGCCGGCGTCGGCCGCCGAACTCGCCGAGCTCGAGCGTGCGGTCGGCCACCTTCCGCGCGACCTCGTCATCTTCTTTGTCACCTGCAACGGCTTGCGCATCGCGGCCGACGGTGTCGAAGCGGAGTTGCACCTCTGGCGTATCGCAGAAATCCTCGGCTTGATCCGCGAATGCGAAGGCGCACCGATCGTCTCCGGCTTCGTGCCGATCCGCGGGGATCGCTGCGGCTCGCGCGACTGCCTGGTCGTCGCGGCCGGCCCCGCACAGGGCGCCGTCATTCGACGCGATCCGTGGGTTCCGGGCGCGGAATTGCTCAGTTCGTCCTTCGGCGCCTACCTCGACTCGTGGACCAACTACCTTGTCGGCACCTACGACCCTGACGGCCACAACTACCCGGACGACATCGTTGCACCGTTCGACGCGGTGGTCACCGGCCGAAACGATCCCAAGGTCCACGCGATGCGTCATGGCGACGCGGTTCAAACGTGGCTTCGCAGCCTGGACTCGGCCGTCATCTCCGGCGCTGACTTCGAGTAGCCGCAAGCCGCCCACCGCTCACGACTGATCGGCCGCCCCACTGGCTATAGCTCCTTCCGGAAATTCACCTGCCTCGTGGTTTCTCGGAAGCCGCACGCCTCGTGCGCTGCCAGGCTTGCGGCGTTGTGGATGACCGCGTCCGATGCCATTTCGCGGCAGCCTTTCGATCGTGCCCACGCTTCGCCAGCCTCCAGCAGCTTCCGCCCGATGCCGCCCTGTCGCAGATCGGCGTCGACGTACCAGCCTTCGAGGTACCCTACGCCGGTCGTTTCACAGCCGACGGCCTGCCGACGAATGGCGATCTCGGCAAACCCGCCGAGGCGTCCGTCGCCCCGCTCGATCACGAAAACCGCCTGGCCGTCGGTGTCCGCGAGTATCTCCGCGGCTTCCGCTGGAAACTGCGACTCGTCGTAATCCGCCCACAGCGCGGCACGCACACGCAGCCACTCGGCCCGGTCGCTCGGCTCCGCTCGTCTGATCCTCATGGCCCAAGGCTAGCCAATCCGGCCCGCATGACGCAAGTTCTCTCGAGTGGGAATCACACCCTTTCAGGCACCGGGTAGAGATTTGCTTCCCATTTCGGCCGCCACCGTGTTATGCTAGGTGTCGTTCGGGAGCGAGTTCGGGCCAATCGCGTCACCGAGGGCTAATTGTGGACCACGACGAATCCGACGAGCTGCGCCGCGCGATCGCCGGTGACGACGACGCGCTCAAGGCGTTGCTGGGTCGCCACGGACCCGGCGTCTGGGCGGAGATCAACAGCGACATCGGCGCCACCTGGCGGTCGTCGATCGACGCCGACGACGTCATGCAGGTGACCTACCTCGAGGCCTTTCTCACCATCGACAGGCTTACCGCCCGCGACGGCACGGGCTTTAAGGCGTGGCTGCGGCGGATCGCTCAGAACAACCTCCGCGACGCGATCAAGGAGTTGGGGCGACAAAAGCGGCCGAACCCGGCCAAGCGCGTTCAGGCGACCGCCGGTCAGGAATCCTACGTCACACTCGTCGAACGACTCGGGCGAACGACCGCTACCCCCAGCCGACACGTGGCACGCGACGAGGCCGCCAGGGTCATCGAGACCATGCTCGACCGCCTCCCGCAGGACTACGCCCGCGTCATCCGGCTGTATGACCTGCAAGGACAAGAAATTTCGGAGGTAGCCGCGGAAATGGGGCGTACTCCGGGGGCTGTACACATGCTCCGGGCACGCGCGCACGACCGCCTCCGCAGCCTGATCGGCGCCGAGACCAACTTTTTTACACATGCATCGTGAATGGAGCGGCCGCGATGTCGCCTACGAACTATCCGATGCGCCCAAGCGTCTGACACCGCCCGCTGAGGAGAGCGACCCGTGCACGACGGCCACGAACAGCATGGACCGGCAAGCGACCAGATACGTCTGATCGACGCCGCGTTCGCCCAGGCCGAAAAGGCCAAGTCGACGGCGGCATGGCCGGCCAGCTCCACCCATGCGCGCGTCGTCGACGAATGGCAGCGGTGGCGCGCCCCCTCCCTTCCGGACGACGTACCCGGCTACCGCATCATCGGCGAGATTCACCGCGGCGGTCAGGGGGTGGTCTATCAGGCCGTGCAGGAATCCACAGATCGAACGGTAGCCATCAAGGTCATGCGCGCGGGCGCGTTCGCCGGTCCGAGCGAGAAGCTCCGCTTCGAGCGAGAGATTCAGATTCTCGCGCGGCTCAAGCACCCCAACATCGTCACCATTCACGACAGCGGGGTTGCCGGCGCGTCGGCCTACTTCGTCATGGACTACATCGACGGCGATCAACTCGACGTCTATCTGAAGGAGCGCCGGCCGCCGATCCGCGACCGCCTGGAGCTGTTTGCCAAGATCTGCGAGGCCGTCAACGTCGCCCACCTTCGCGGCGTCATTCATCGTGACCTCAAACCCGGCAACATTCGCGTCGCCGGAGACGGCGAGCCGCACGTCCTCGATTTCGGCCTTGCCAAGCAGGCCGACTGGGATCGGGAAACTTCGGAGGCGGATCGGGCGGCCACGCTGACCGGGCAGTTCGTCGGGTCGCTGCCGTGGTCCAGCCCGGAGCAAGCGGCCGGACGCGGCGACGAGGTGGACCTGCGTACCGACGTCTATTCGCTCGGCGTGGCGCTCTATCAGGCCCTCACTGGCTCGTTCCCCTATCCGGTAACAGGCTCGCTGAGCGAAACGGCCGGTCACATCGCCGGGACGGAGCCGATCAACCCGCGAAACCACAACGCCGATCTGGACGACGAGGTCACGCAGATCGTGCTCAAGGCCCTACGTAAAGAGCGCGACGCCCGCTATCAGACAGCGGGAGCGTTAGGGCGCGACCTTCGCAGGTACCTCGCCGGTGAGCCGATCGAGGCCAAGCGAGACTCGTTCACGTACATCGTGCGCAAGCAGCTCGCCAGACACCGCGCGACCGTCGCGGTGATCGGCGCCTTCGCGGCCACCGTCATGATCGGCTTCGTCGTCTCGCTGACCTTCTGGAGTCAGGCGGTGACGGCCCAGCACGCCGAGGCGCAGCAGAAGCGCGTGGCCCAGGACAATGCCGAACTCGCCCGGGCGCGAGAACGTACCGCCGCCATGGAAGCGTCCAAGGCTCGGGCGATCAACGGGTTCCTCGTGGAAATGCTCACCACCGCCAGCCCATCCAAAGGCGCCCGTTCGGATGTGACCGTGCGGGAGGTCGTGGACACCGCGGCCGAACGTGTGGAGAGCGGTGGGCTCGAAGATGAGCCCGCCGTGGAGGCGGCCGTCCGCCACGCACTCGGCATGACCTATGGCTCGCTGGGACTGTATGAACAGGGGCAGCATCACCTGGATCAGGCCGAGACCCTCTACCGCACCCTCGGCTCGGACCAGACGCGCGAACGCATCAAGACCCAGATCGAACGTGGTGCGTTACTCCGGATGCGCGGCAAGATCGACGAATCCGAGGATCTGCTCAACGCGACCATGAAGGAAGTGCGTGAGACGTTCGGTCCCGACGACGCCAATGTAGCCCGTTGCATGCAGGCGCTGTGCTGCGTCAAACGCGACCGGGCGGATCTGGAGGCCGCGGAAACGCTATGCCGCGACGCCGTCGCCATCTTCCGTAGGAGCGAGGACGCCCCACGCTCCGACTTGTCGAATGCGCTGAACGACCTGAGCCTGGTATACGATAACGCAGGCAGACTCACCGAGGCCTACGACACGCTGAGCGAGGCGATTGACCTCTCCATCGCCGCGCGCGGACCGGCGCACTACGAAACCGTCGTTCTGATCAGCAACCTCGGCGGCATCCTCAAACGGCTCGGACGCTACGAGGAGGCTGAGCAACGCTACCGTGAAGCCCTGGACCGCACCGCGGCCGCCGTCGGGAAAGAGCACCCCAATTACGCCACCATGCTGAACGCCCTCGGCAGCTTGATGATCCAGACCAAGCGATACGAAGAAGGCGTCCCGGTGCTCGAGGAGGCGTATCGGATACGGCTCAAACGCTTCGGCGACGACCACCCGTCCGTCGCGGTCACCCTCAACAACCTGGCCATGGCGCACTATCAGGTCGGCGAGCTACGGGCGGCGGCCGACAGCTTCCGAAAAGCCGCCGACGTCTACGCCAAGGCGCGCGGCGCCGATCATCCGTCCGTTGCGGCGATCAAGGGGAATCTGGCCGCGGTGCTCCGTGCCGACGGTCGTTATGAAGAGGCCGCCGCGATACTCCGCGAGGTCCTCACTACCCAACGGGCCACGCTCGGGCCCGAGCACGAGCGGGTCGCGGTGTCGCTCGGCAACCTGGCGGCGACATTGCGCGATCTCGGTCAACTCGAAGAAGCGGAATCGTCCGCCCGCGAATCGCTCCGCATCCGCCGTGCGCACCTTCCCGAGGATCACCCGAACATCGCCGATGTGTCCGATAAGCTCGCACAAATACTCTGCGACCGCGGCAAGCTCGACGAGGCCGAGTCGCTGTGTCGTCGCGGCCTTGCCGTCCGCATCGCGAAATTCGGCGAAGATCATTACTTCGTGGCCCAAAGCCTGAACACGCTCGGATTGATTCGCGCCAAGGCAGGCGCTTTCGAGGAAGCCGCCGGGCACCTCGAGCGAGCCGTGGCCATCGCCAATCAAAAGCTCCCGCCCGGCCATCGCTCCACCGCCCTCATGCGGGCGGACTGGGCCCGGGTTCTTGCCCGACTCGACCGCGCGGACGAGGCCGTGCGGCATTTCGGCCTGGCGGTCGAGTCGTTGCTGAAAAACCCCGGGCGCGACCACCCCGTGACGACCAAGGTGGTCCGTGATTTCCTCGCCTATCTCGATCGAACGGGCCGGATCGAGCAGGCGACGGGATGGCGCGACCGGATCGGCGCCCCGGATTGAATCGCCGTACCGTCCGTTGGCAATTGCGGCCCCGGACGGACTTGGTAAATATTCGCCCCCGCGTGTAGGGGGAGCGTCCAACGTCGCCGTGTACGTAGGGCCGGTTGGTGCCGGCCGCATCGCCCTGAGGCGATGTTGAGACAAAGAGTCAGTCGGGCTGTGAGTCCGGCGAGAACAAAATCCGCCAGACAACGGGTACTCGACCGCGATTCGCAGATCCTACCAGAACCGGAGAGAGATCATGACCGCACAGTCCCACAGCACGACTCATCGCTTGGCATGTTTTGCCTATGGTGCCGTCGTCTATGTCGCCTTCCTCGGCATCTTCACTTACTGCATTGGGTTCGTCGAAGGGTTCATCGTGCCGAAAAACATCGACACCGGAGTTCCCGGCCCCAGGCTCGAATCGATCGTGATCAATACGCTCCTGTTGAGTCTGTTCGTCATTCAGCACACAATCATGGCTCGGCCGTGGTTCAAGAAGGCGTGGACGAAGGTGGTTCCCGTCGTGATCGAGCGCAGCACGTTCGTGCTCGCGACCACCTGCGTCTTGGTACTCGTGTTCTGGCAGTGGCGTCCGATGCCTGCGGTCGTGTGGAACGTCACGGCTGAGCCGGCTCGCATCGCCCTGTACGCCCTGTCGGCGCTCGGTTGGCTGCTCGTCCTTTACTCGACGTTCTGCATCGATCACTTCGACCTGTTCGGTCTCCGCCAGGTTTTCTTTCATGTGCGCGGCAGGGAATACCACCACCCCGGGTTTGCCACGCCCTGGCTGTACAAGGTCGTGCGTAATCCCCTGATGCTCGGATTCATCATCGCCTTCTGGGCGGCACCGACCATGACCGAAGGACACCTGCTCTTCGCCGCGCTCGTCACCGGCTACGTCTTCATCGGCGTCTGGTTCGAGGAGCGCGACCTGATGGCCATCCTCGGCGATGATTACCGCGCCTATCGGGCACGCACCCCGATGCTACTGCCCGTACCTCGTTCGAAGTCAGCGACAGTACCGGCCCGGTCCGCGTAGCGAGCGTGCGGCCGGACGAACGGATTGACACGCGGGCGTGATGAGGCAACGTTCTGCCTCGTCACGCCCGCTGATTTATGCGCAAGCGGCTTACTTGTCGGAAGCCACAGGTCGCTTGCCCTTGCCAAACGCGTAGACCCGCACGCGCCAGGGCCCGAACTGATCGCTCACGAAGAGGAAATACCTCGTCTCGAAGCCATCCGGAACGCGATCTTGCAGGCTCGTGATTCCCGCCGGCGCGATCGCGATCCCGGCCGGTACCGACAGACACCCCGGACCGTCTCCCGGGCCGCCGAAGAGCATCAGGCAGCGACCCTGCCGGTCGAACATCTCGACCCGCTGAAACCCGGCATCGACCACGTAGAGAATCCCGTCCGGCCCGACGGCCAAGTGCTTCGGGCGCGCGAATTCTCCCGCGCGATCACCCGGACGGCCGATG
>Ga0055449_10000188_pt1 | contig 17594 bp, 18 predicted proteins | sample China_Galinas_PW_2_FD_57739 | JGI IMG/M metagenome (GOLD analysis project Ga0055449, IMG submission 57739) | Wetland microbial communities from San Francisco Bay, California, USA, that impact long-term carbon sequestration - China_Galinas_PWB_D1 | ecosystem: Environmental > Aquatic > Marine >... | reverse complement strand
TACTGCCGAAACCGCCCAGGAAGCACTCGGTCTTAAAATCGTTTCTCGCCCAGACTTGGCTCCACCGAGGGTCCAGAGTCTTCGGCTTCGGCGAGTACAACAGCAAATGACCCCCCGTGCTCCAAAGGGATAACTGGTTCGTCTCGTCCGCCACCGTCAAGCTCCATTCGTGGTCGCAAACAAAGAACAGAACGTACTTAGAGTCCCATGAAGTCACCCCCAGCGGTAGCATATTCAGCGTCCATCCGACCGACACGAGAAACGTTCCGATCGTCAACGCCGCAGTGATAGCCTTACGGACCATGCCTGGATAATACCGCGCCGCCAGCAACGGCCCAAGTCGCTCATTAGCCCTACCGCACGCTCCGCTTGTTCCCCATGCGGTAAATTTGAAGCGATGCGCGGTCGCTGGAGACTTCAACGGGCAATCGCGGTCTGTGACGTCACTTTAGTGAAGGTACTGTACCTTCTATTTGAGGGGTACAACCGGCGTGCCGCATTCCGGGCAGGTGCCGGAGGTATTGCCGGTGAGGTTGTGGCCGCAATGCGTGCAGATCGGTTGGCCGCGCGTGGCCAGATTGTGCCAGAAACATTTCCGCATGGTCCTGCGAGACGTCACCAGCCAGACGGCAAAGACCGGGAAGCAAAACAGGGCCGCTATCGAAAAACGAAAGTGAAACACGAACGCCGCTACGCCACATACGAGGATCGCGGTCACGACCAGCAGGGCGAACGCCAGCGGCCTCTCGCGTATGGCCGCCCGCCGCGCGTTATCGAACAAGGCGCGACGCTCCTGGGCGGGAAACTGCTTGAGTTCGGGAAAGATCTTGAAAAGCACGGCTCACTCCGGGTTACGTCGGTGCTTGGGCCAAGCTCGGATTGTAACCTCCGTGGCCCCGACGTTCGACACGCGTGCCACGGGTGATCACACCTGACCAAGGCAACGGATCGTTATGCGGCCGCCAATCGGTATTACGTCGATCTTGCCCACCGTGCCTTATGGCTTCACCTCGGTTTCGACTTCGATAGAGGAGCCGCAGAGCGCTTCGATGACCGTCCCCTTCGGGCAACTGAACTCGGCGAGGCTGATCGTATTCCCGAAGATCGAGTTGATGGAAGTGCCGAGGTGCTCCCCCGTGGTTGCATTGAAGAACCGCGTGATTCCGGCGTCGATATCGACGTAGCACACAAACACAATGTCCGGGTTTTTGCATTCGGCCAGGTATCCGGGCTGGCAATCTGGCTGCTCGAACTCCGCCAGCACCGTATCCAGGTCGTCTCCGCCGCCATTGTTGACAATTCTGAGGCAGCCGGCCGTGGCGAGTCCAAGGCACACACACGCGAATAGTCGAACGATGGGCATGATTTGCCTCCTTCCGAATTGATGTGAACGGACGCAAGTCGCACGGGTCATCCTACGCGCGCAACTGAGTGTCCGGCAACGGGCTCGGGCCGTCGTTCGGCCGGCGAGAAGCGTGCAAGCCTTGCCGATCGGGTGCAACTCTTGCGCGTTCCATGTGCTGGGCGTTAGGTGGGGCGATCGCCTGGCGAGAAAAATCGGGGCGACCGTAAGTGCCGGTAGGTCGGTAGGTTATGGCGGTTGGCTCCCGCTAGGATTCGGGGGCACGGGGTCTGGTTTGCGTCGTTGGCACGGCCATTGGCATGGTCACGGTCCGCGGACGCTTCCTATGTCGGGAGCGCGCGGATTGCGAAGAGGAATCGCGATGCAGTTTGTGGACCTTCACGAGTTGAATGCGACCGAGTTACCGACGGCCGGGTTTGTCGCGGCGGTGGATGCACGGGCGAGCAAGCTTGCCCATGCCACGCCCGTGGCATCGAGCTGGTCCGACCTCGGGCGGTTGGTCCGCACGGCGGCGATGGCAGCCGTGACTGAGCACTTCGCTTCACTGGCAAATGAAGATGACGAGCTTCGGCCCTCCCCCAGCCCCTCCCAAGGGGAGGGGGGAAATGTGCCACTGCTCTTTGAGCAGTGTGATGATCTCGACGAGGTGCCGCGATGAGTTACGGCATCTGGTTGTCGGCCGCGGGCATGAAGATCAACGACCACCGTCAGGAGGTCTTGACCAACAACATGGCCAACGCGCACACGACCGGGTTCAAGCGAGACTTGGCCGTCTTTCGCCAGCGGCCGGTCGAGGCAGTCGAAAACGGCTCCAGCATGGATTTCATGCACTCCGTGCTTGACGGTCTGGCCGGCGGCGTCGAGGTACAGCAGAGCTACCACGACTTCTCTCAGGGACCGATCGAGCAGACGAAACGCCCGCTCGACGTGGCGATCGTCGGCCAGGGCTTCTTCGCCGTCAGCGACGGGAAGAACCAGCGACTCACGCGCGACGGCACGTTCGCGGTCAACGTCGATCGCGAACTGGTGCTGGCTGCGGGCGACGGCAAGTGGCACCTTCAGGACGCATCCGGCGGGGTCATCCAGTTCGATCCGGATCTGCCCGCGCCGCGCATCATGCCGGACGGCACGATCAAACAGGGCAACGAAGTCGTCGCCAAGCTCCGCATGGTCGACGTGGCGGACCAACAGACGCTGCGAAAGAGCGGCGAAAACCTGTTCGAGCTGCCCGAGGGCGAGCCGAAGGAGATCACGCCGCGCGTCGAGCCCGGTGCTCGCGAGCTTTCGAACTTCGACGTGATGACCGGGTTGGCCTCGATGATCGAGGCGACGCGGGCGTATGAGCTGAACGCGAATCTGCTCCGGTTGCAGGATCAGATGACCGGCGAGTTGGCGAACACCGTCGGACGATTGAGTTAAACGGCGGTCCACAGGACGGACCGTGCCAATGGGTGGCATGCTTCTGCGAAGCGAAGCGTAGCGCAGCGGAAGCATGTGCAACGGCGCCAAGAACGTTCGGCGGGGCATGCTTCTGCGAGGCAGAAGCATGGCACCCGGTATCGGGTGACGTTGACGTACCAGTTGGTCCGCAGAGCGGACCCTACGAATCAGGCGAAATCGCGGGAACGCGGCATGGCAATCACGGCATTACATTCGGCCTCCACGGGCATGCGGGCGCTCGACGAGAAGCTCAACGTCGTCGCCAACAACCTGGCCAACATCAACACGGTTGCGTTCAAACGCGATCGCCTCAACTTCGAGGACCTGCTCTACAACGTGAAGCGCGAGCCGGGTGTGCTCAACGCTCAGCAGGAGCCGATTCCGCACGGCATTCTCGTCGGGACCGGTGTTCGTGTCTCCGGCACGCAGCGAAACTTCGAGCCCGGTGCGATTGATCAGACGAACCGCCAACTCGACATGCGTATCGACGGTGACGGATTCTTCCAGGTTCGCACGATTCAGGACGGCTCGGAGGTCGTCGCCTACACTCGGGCCGGCAACTTCGCGCAAAACTCGGTGGGCAACATCGTGCTGGCGAACAGCGAGGGATCGACACTCGAGCCGCCGATCGCCATTCCGCAGGATGCCATCGAAATATCGATCGGCCGCAACGGCGAGGTGCGTGTGCGGCAGCAGGGATCAAACACGTTGAATACCGTCGGGCAGATCGAACTGGCCCGCTTCGTCAATCCGGAGGGGCTGAAGCAGATCGGCCGCAATCTCTACCTCGAGACCGATGCTTCGGGCACGCCGGTGCAAGGCCAGCCGCAGCAGGACGGCCTGGGCGCGGTCGACCAGGGAACGTTGGAGATGAGCAATGTCGATCCGGTTCGCGAACTGATCGACCTGATTCAAACGCAGCGCGCATTCGAGCTGAACAGCCAGTCGATCCAGAGCGCGGACCAGACGCTGCAAATCGTTTCGAACTTGAGGCGATTCTAGTAAGCGAGAGGACATGACGTACGACTAGCACCAAGCACGATCCGGCGGCCGGTGGATTCGGGCGCCCGTGCGGATGAAGACTGATGAGACGCAAGGATTGCGACAAGACCCAATGGACGGGTAACCGACGAACGCGACGCGCAGGATGGGCGTTGTTCGTCGCCGCTGTCGCGGTGGGCCACTTCGGCGGCCGGGGCGCGTTGGCGGGATCGGTGCGCGTGTGGTCGTCGTCGGTCGTGACGACCAACGACGTTCATCTCTCAGACGTGTGCGAATTTCGTGGGTTTTCCGCGGAGCAAACGAAGGCGCTCAAGGCGGTCGTCGTCGCGACAGCTCCGGCCCCGGGCAAAGCGCGGTCGCTCGAGCAGGAGCCGATCCGCAAGGCGCTGCGTGCGGCCGGTGCGAACATGGCGACTACGACCGTATCGGGTGCGGCGCAGTGCCAGATCTCTCGCCCGGTGGGCATGGGTGTGCCCGATGCGAATGGCGACAAGTCGCCCATGATCGTCGCTCGGGCGGATGCGGTGCTCGCGGCCGGGGGCCCGGACGGACGCGGACGCCCACCGGCGACGCTACGTGACAAGATCGTTGCCTACTTCGACAAGGAGCTTCGCCGGTATGACGGCCGCGCGGAGGTGACGTTCGATCGAACGTCGGAGCAAATCCTGAGCCTCTCGGAACCGGAATACTCGTTCGCAATTCGTCGGCGTGGGACGTCGCCGCTGGGGTTGATCCCGATTCAGGTGGACGTATCACGAGGCGGCAGCGTCGTGCAGACCGTGCCGTTGGTCGTGCTCGTCTCCATGATTCGCAAGGTGGTCGTCGCGCAGCGGGCGATCAACGCCGACGCGACGATCTCCGCGAGCGACCTCTCCACCACGAGCCTTCGATTCAACCGGATCGATCAGATCGGACTGACGCGACCGGAGCAACTCATCGGGCAGCGCGCCAAGCGGTTCATCACGGCGGGGAGCATGCTCGACCTCACCGACGTCGAGTCGGTGCCTCTGGTTCTGCGCGGGCAGTTGGTTTCGGTCGAGTCGGTTGCCGGCGGCGTCAAGGTGATGACGACGGCGAAGGTGTCCCAGGACGGACGGCTTGGCGAGATCGTCAAGATTCGATCGACGGGTAACAAGCGCGCGGAACTTGACGCGTTGGTGATCGGCCCGGGGCGGGTGCGCATCGGCGGCAAACCGGCGGCCAAAGTCGAAATGGTCAATCTGGCAAAGGCAGGGACGTGATGCGCTACAGAGTGTTGGTCATTGCCATGGTGTGTGGATGGACGAGCGTGGCGTTGGCGCAGAAGTCGTCACTCGGCGCGCAGGCACGCGACGAAGCCCGCGACAAGCCGGAGCCAATCCCGTCGCGCGAAGCGCCCAAAACCCCGCACAACGCGGTGTACGAACAGCATTCGTGGATCACGCTTCCGCTGCCGCCGCCGCGAACGTACAAGCCCGGCGATCTGCTGACGATCATCATCCGAGAGACCCGGAAGTGGGAGGCCGACGCCGACCTGAACACGCGCAAGCAGTGGGATCTCAACAGTGAGCTCAGCGCGTTCATCAAGTTCATCAACGGCAATCTGGGCAGCGCCGACTTCAAACGCGGGCAACCGAACATCGATTACTCCTGGAAGAACGAGACGCGTTCCAAGGGCGACAGCAAGCGTGAAGACAGTCTCACGACGCGGCTCACGGCGAAGATCATCGACGTCAAGCCCAACGGCACGCTGGTTCTGGAGGGTCGGGCGCGCCTGGTGCATGACGAGGAATACAGCGAGGTCACGATCACCGGCATCTGTCGCAAGGAGGACGTGACCCCGGACAACACGATTCTCAGCACGCAGCTGGCGAACAAGGAAGTGCTGATCAGCAACAAAGGTGCGCTGCGTGCGGCCGCCGCCCGCGGTTGGGTTCCCAAGTTGATCGATATGTTGAGACCGTTCTAGGACTGGCAGGATGCGACACCTACGCCTCACGACAATGCTTTTCACCGCGATGGCGACGATCGCGTGCGCGCAAGCGCCGATTGCCCGCGTGGGCGACGTCACGCGACTGCAAGGGCAGGGCACGAACCAGTTGATGGGTTTCGGCCTGGTCACCGGTCTTGCGGGGACCGGGGACGGTTCCAGCTTCGTGCCGACGATGCGGGCGCTCGCCGCGACCATGGAGCAATTCGGCAGCCCGGTGCAGTCACTCGACGACGTGGCCGCTTCCAAGAACACCGCCATCGTCATGGTCGAAGCGGTCATTCCTTCCCACGGTGCACGCGAGGGCGACACGCTCGATTTGCGCGTGACGGCCGTCGCCGCGAAGAGCCTCGAGGGTGGTCAGCTTCTCTCCACGCCACTGGTCTACCATGACCGCGCGGTCGAGGGGCTCTTTGCGTTCGGGCAGGGGAAAATCGAGATCGACGGGTCGACGAAGACCACCGGTGTCGTGCGCGGCGGCGCGCGAATGGAACGCGACGTGTTCATCAACGTGATCGCGCACGGCTGCGACCTGATCGACGCCGGCATCAAAAACCCGTGGATCGAGCGATCCGGCACCTACATCACGCTCGTGCTCGACGACGCCCACGCCGGCTGGTCGATGGCGGCGTCGGTGGCCCAGGCGGTGGACAAGGAACTGAGCGTGTCGGCCGACGTCGAGCGCGTCGCGATGGCCATCGACAGCAAGAACATCGTCGTGCTGCTGCCGGCGCATCAGCGGGGCGATCCCGCGTCGTGGATTCGGGACGTCGAGCGGACGCCGATCCTGATGGAGTCGAACGAGGCGCGCGTCACGATCAACCGGTCGGCCGGCACGATCGTCGTCAGTGGTGACACGCGGTTGTCGCCTGTGATCGTGTCACAGCTCGGTCTGACGATCACCGTGGCCAACGAGAAGGCGGAAAACCCGATGCAGGAGCCGCCGTTTGTCCAGCAGGACTTCGTGCCGCTCGATCTCGAAAGGCAGCGGCCGCCGAACGTGCGCGACCTGCTGGAGGCGCTCAACCAGCTCAAGGTGCCGTTCGCGGATCGCGTCTCGATCCTCGAGGAGATTCACCGAGCGGGCAAGCTGCATGCGCGCCTGATGTACGAGGGATGATGATGGATTTTTCCGCCACGATGACAGGACTTCCAGCGGCCAAGACCGGAGCGTCGGCGCGCGTCGAGCGCGACTTGACACAGCTTCGCAAGGTGTCCGGCCAGATCGTCGGCTCGGTGTTTTTCGGCACGCTGCTCAAGAGCATGCGCGAGTCGCCGCTCAAGGGGAAGTATGGTCACGGCGGTCGCGGCGAGGAAGTGTTTTCCGCGCAACTGCACGAAATCTACGCGGAGCGCGTCGGCCATTCGATGCAAAACGGCGTGACGCAAGCGATTTACAAACGGCTCGAGCACCAGCAGCAGTTGTACAGCGCCCAGCGAACGCTCGACTGAGAATCAAGGAGAGGCTCATGCTCCACAAGAAGCTGACGACGGTAGCTGATACGGCGGTATACGTCCGTGACCTGACGCGTCTGTTCGATGGTCTGCGAGCGTGCTACGCGGAGTTGCTCGGTGTGATCCGCGAGAAGCTCGCGGCCATGAAGCGCGCCGACCTTCACGTGATGCGGGAGATGACCATCAAGGAGCAGGGCCTCGCGAGAACAATCCACGGGCGCGAGGGTTTGCGCCGTCAGCTCATGGATGCCCTCGGCGCGGCACTCGGGCTGGGCGCGGGCGACGCGCGAACCATGACGATCAGCCAGCTCGCGTCGCGCCTTTCGGCGGAGCAGGCGCTTGCGTTGCGCGACTCGGCCGATGCCCTCCGCGACGTGATGCACGAGGTGGCGCACAGCAATCGGATCGCCGGCGCGGCGTGTCGCGAGGTGATCAACCACATGCGATGGGTGTTTGCATCGGTGCGGCCGGTGCTGGATGCCCCAACGGGATACGCCGGCGACGGCGCGCGGGTGACGACGCCGACCACGATGATTTTCGAGACGGTGGGGTAACGCGATGGGACTTCTGAACTCCTCATTGCAGATCGGTCGTAGCGCCATCCTCAGTTACGAGGGGGCGTTGACCGCCGTCGGCAACAACATCAGCGGTGCCGGCAACCCCGACTACACGCGGCTCAGCGCCGAGCTCGCATCGCTTCAGGGGCCGACCTTCGGTCGCGGTTTGCAGCCCGGGGCCGGCGTGGCGCTCACCGACATTCATCGCAACATCGACCAGTCGCTCGAGGCCCGGGTACGCCTGTCGATCAGCGCACAGCAGTCGGCGGAGGCACGGCAGTCGTTCGTCGGTCAGATCTCCGCACTCTTCGACAACACGAGCGGGACCGACGTCGGCACCCGGCTCAATGACTTCTTTCACAACTTCGACGAGCTCCAGAACACGCCGGAAGACTCGGCCATTCGCGACCTGACGATCGCCTCGGGACAGAACTTAGCGGGCGCCTTGACCGACCTTCGTTCAAACCTGGCGGGTATCGGCGAGGACATCGACGGCCAGATCGCGGACGCGGCCAAGGTCGCCGACGGACTGGCGAGCGACATTGCCGAGCTCAACGGCCAGATCACCTCCGCAGAGACCGGGCAGCGGGGGCAGGCAACGGCCTTGCGCGATCAGCGGGATGCGTTGCTGCGCAAGCTGAGCGAGCTATACGACGTGTCGGTTCGTGAGCAGCCGAACGGCGCGTTGAACGTCTACATCGGCAGCGAGGCGCTCGTTCAGGGGAACGTCTCGCGCGGCCTGGTGGCCGTGCCTGCCTCGGACGGCACTTTCGTTCGCACCACGGTTCGCTTCGCCGACACGAATCAGGAAGTTCAATCGGCCGGCGGCCGGATCGCCGGACTGATTCAAGCGCGCGACCAAGACGCCTACGGGCGGGTAGGCTCGGTCGACGCTTTGGCCGCAAGCGTGATCCACGAAGTCAATCGCATCCATGCCGATGGTCAGGGGCTGGTTCCGTTCCGCTCGCTGACGGGCGATGTGGCGTTGCTCGACCCGAACGTGTCGCTTGCCGACTCGAGCAGTGGCTTGCCGTCGGGCGTGACCAGCGGCAGTTTCTATATCACGGTCTCCGACGACGCGACGGGGACGCCAGTCGCTTATCGAATCAACGTCGACCTGTCCGGCGGCGCCAACGACACGACCCTCTCGTCGCTCGCTGACGACATCACCAACAACGTCGATGGTGTGACGGCGACGGTGACGAGTGACAACCGACTGTCCCTGCAATCCGACAGCGGCTTCTCCTTCGTGTTCGGCTACGACGGGCAGTCGGCGCGCAGGGACACGTCCGGTGTGCTGGCGGCGCTGGGTTTGAATACGTTCTTCTCGGGTTCGGATGCATCTTCCATCGAGGTCAATCCGACGCTGGTCGGCAATCCCTCGTACCTGGCGGCGGCCGCCGAGAATCAGCCGGGCGACGGCGTGGTCGCCGGGCGCATCGCTCAGCTCGATGTGGCGACGGTGTCCACCGACGGGCAGCTTTCCATTCCGGACGAGTACGATGCGATTGCCAATGCCGTGGCCGTAGCGGGCAACTCGAGCAACAGCGAGCTGGAGTCGGCCCAAACGGTCATGCAGTCGTTGAAGGCGCAGCGCGAGTCCGTCAGCGGCGTGAACCTCGACGAAGAATCGATCTCGCTCGTCAAGTATCAGCGTGCGTTCCAGGGTGCCGCACGATACCTGAGTACCGTGAATCAGTTGATGAGTGATCTGGTTTCCCTCATTCAATAGAAGACGACGACGATGACCGTAAGCCCCATCAACGTATTGCGAATCAGCCAGGGCATGCAAACCGACTTCATGCTCAACTCGCTGCGAACGACCGAGCGGGCGCTGGCGCTGGCGCAGTCGCGTATCTCCTCGGGCCGGGCGTTCGTTTCGCCCAGTGAGGATCCCATCGCCGCGTCGCGTTCGGTGGATCTGTCCAACGCGCTCGCCCAGCAAAACCAGTTCATGAACAACCTCCAGTTCGGAGACAATGAACTGACCGCCGCGGACAACGCGATCGGCGAAATCAGTTCGCTGTTGATCGATGCACACTCCATCGCCAGTCAGAACGTGAGCAACCTGACCAGTCCCGCGGAACGCGCGGCCGAGGCGGAGCTTGTGGCCGGGATTCGCGCTCAATTGGTCACCGTCGGCAACCGGCAATTCAACGGCCGGTACATCTTCGGGGGCCGCGACACGACCACCCAACCGTTCATCGACGCAGCCGGCGGCGTCGCCTATGTAGGCGACACCGGCGATCGGTACACGCGGTCCGATGCGAACAGCAGCTCGGTCGTCAGTGCGCCAGGGCATCTGCTGTTCAATTCGCTGTCGCAGCCGATTGACAGCAACGTCAACCTGACACCGGTTCTGACCCCCGATGTCCGCCTCGAGGATATCACCGGTGCTGCCGGACGCGCGATTCGTGCCGGCACGCTGGTCATCAACGAGGCGAACGGCGTGGGCTCGTACAGTGTCGACCTGTCCAACGCGGACACGATCGGCGGCGTGGTCGACCAGATCAACGCGGCCGCATCGGCGACGGGCTCGAGCCTGACGGCCACCCTGACCGATACGGGCATCACGATCGACACTGGTGGGGCGACCGCCGTCATCGGCGACACCGGCACGGGCAGCATCGCGGCCGATCTCGGCATCCGTACGAGCGGAACCTCCGGCGTCATCGACGGTCTGCCGCTCGTTCCACGTGTCACTCGCCTGACACCCGTGGAGGCGCTCGCCGGCGGCGCCGGCATCGATCTGACCCACGGCTTCACCGTGACCAACGGCGACTTGTCCACCACCGTGGATCTGTCCTCCGCAAAGACCGTGCAGGACGTCATCAACGCTATCAACGGCGCCGGCATCTACGTACGCGCCCAGGTGAACGACGCGGGTACCGGCATCGACGTCTTCAACCAGGTCGCGGGGGCGTCGCTGACGATTGCCGAAAACGGCGGCACGACGGCCTCCGACCTGGGCATTCGGACCTTCGACCAGGCGACGCAGCTCGATCGGCTCAATTCGGGGCTCGGTGTGTCGATCCGCGAGGGCTACGACGACCTTCGCGTGACGCTCGGTACGGGCGATACGGTCGACGTGAACCTCGACGGCGCGACCACGATCGGCGACGTCGTGAACATCATCAACGCGGCCGCTGCCGACGCCGGCCTTCCCCTCACCGCCGGTGTCAGCAACAACGGAAACGGACTCACCCTCACCGATGCGAGCGGTGGTGCGGACCCGATCTCCGTCAGTCGACTCAACGCCTCTGCGGCGATCGACGGGCTTGGCCTGTCCAACGCGACCTTGTCCGCCGACGGCACCACGCTGACCGGCGCCGACGTCAACCCGACGCAGTCGCAGGGCATTCTGACGGCCTTGATCAACCTCGAGCAGGCACTACGCGCGGACGACACCCAGGGCATCAGCGTGTCGGCCGAACGACTGAACAATCTCGCGGCGGACGTGACGCGCATCCACGGCGTCATCGGCGCCCGCGGACAGGCGATGGCCTCGAAGCGCAATCAGATGGCAGACGCTTCGAGCACGACGCAGGTCATGCTCTCCGACGTACGTGACCTTGATTATGCCGGCGCGGTCACGGAGTTGCAGAGTTCCATGACGCAAATGCAGGCGAGTCTTCACAGCAGTTCAATGATCATGAACCTGAGCTTGATGGACTACCTGCCATAGGCGTCATGGCAGTGAGCGGAAGGAGGGCAGGGCGAGCGCCCTGCGATGCAGTACGAGAGTAGACACCGCACGCGTGCTCCGAGGCCGGGACCGTGTGCGGGGTGCGGGCTGCTCGGCGCGGAGGCGTCGGGACGCGGCACGGGAGGTGCCGTAGGCAGGATCGCGTTGTACTGGCTGCAACCGTTGGGCGGTTGCGCGCGGTCGCAAGCCGGCCTGGTCGAAACGGTCATGGGAGACCCGCGATGATGATCAAAACGTCGCGTTTCGGACAGTTGGACGTGGACGCGGAACGCCTCATCGTATTCGATGACGGCATTCTCGGCTTCCCCGACCAGCACGAATACGCGCTGATTCAGACGGGCGAGGGAAGCGGCTTCTACTGGCTGCAATCCGTCGCCCGCGCCGACCTTGCGTTCGTGGTGTGCGATCCACGGATGTTCGTGTCGGACTACCAGGTGCCGGTCAAGGCCGAGGATCTGCAGTGCATCGACCTGGATGACGCGGAAGCCGCACAGATCTTCGTCATTGTCAACAAGGTGGATGATCTGTTGACGGGCAATTTCCAGGGCCCGCTCGTGATCAACGTCAAGAATCGCCGGGCGCGGCAGCTCGTCTTGAGCGACAAGCGTTATTCGACCCGCCACCCGCTGATGCGGGTCGGATCGGCCGCCACCATGGAAAAGAGCGCCTGATTTCGCGCTGGAAACGGCCACCGGCTTCGTGCTACGATGTTACGGATGACATACCGTAGCCGAATGCCGTCGGATGCTGACCGTGGCGACTGACGGAACCGACCGCCGGCCGCCGCACACGACTCGTTATCACCGACATCCGCGCGTTGGGTATCGCGGTCGGGCCTGAGCCCGAACGTACGACCCCTCGGCATAACAAGGAGGAGCCGAGCATGTTGGTATTATCCAGACAGCGCGATGAGACGATCATGATCGGCGACGACGTGGAAATCACCGTCGTCGATATCCGGGGCGACAAGGTGCGATTGGGCATCAGCGCGCCTCGGAACATACAGGTTCATCGCAAGGAAGTGTATGAAGCCATACGGCGAGAGAATCAGCAGGCGGCCGGACTCAAGCCGTCTGATATGTCGGACGTCGTCAACTCCGAGCCGCCGCGCAAACGCCCCGAGGACCGTGGGCCGCACGGCGACGCCGGGAAGAACGACGCGGGAAACGAACCGCCACCCCCGCACGTCTGATTCGTGCGACGATGGTGCCGTCAAGGAAAAGACAAACGACATGTCTCGGCGTTCCTGAAGGACGTCCGAGAGTAATCAGGGAGGATTCCTCATGTCACGGATCAATAGCAATGTGCCGTCGCTGATTGCGCAGCGACACCTGACCAGCTCGCAGCGAGCCCTGAGTCAGTCTCTCGAACGGCTGTCGAGCGGCCTCAAGATCAACCGCGGAAAGGATGACCCCGCCGGGCTGATCGTCTCCGAGCGATTGCGTTCGGAGGTTTCTGCCGTACAGCAGGCGATCGACAACTCGTCCCGTGCCGTCAACGTCATCGCCACGACCGAAGGCGCCCTCAATGAGTCATCGGCGCTTTTGCGGGACATCCAGGCGCTGCTCGTAGAGGCGGCCAACAAGGGCGCGTTCTCTGACGACGAGATCGCCGCCAACCAGCTCCAGATCGACAACGCGATCGAGTCGATCACGCGCATCGCCAACACAACGACATTCGCCGGGCGCAAGCTGCTCAACGGTGAACTCGACTACGTTACAAGCGGCGTCGATTCGACCGCGCTGACGGACGTCAACATCCTCGGCGCGTCGTTCGGCTCTCAGCCATACGTGCCGGTCACCGTCGACGTGGCCCAATCGGCGCAGCGCGCCGAACTGCTGTTTACCGGGTCCGCGCTCACAAACGGCGCGACAATCGACCTGGGCGGGAACGACGGCATCATCACCCTGACGTTTCCGGCCAGTGCAAGCACGCCAGAGATGGCCCAGGTCATCAACGCCAACAGCGACTCGACGGGCGTCGTCGCGGTGCTCAGCGGCACAAGCGGCGTATCCGGGATGCGCCTTCAGAGCATCAACTACGGAAGCAAGGCGTTTGTCACGGTGGATGAGATTCCCGACAACAACGCGTTTCAGGTTCAGGACGCCAACGGCGCGAGTGTCCGCCGCGACGCCGGCCAGGATGCCACGGCCACGGTGAACGGCATCTCCGCGACCGCCGACGGGCTCAAGCTGTCGTTCAGTTCGCGCATGTTGCGACTTGAGGTCAACCTCGATGAGCAGTTCGGCAATGGCTCGAACGGTCTTGGTTCATCGACGTTCGCGATCACCGAGGGCGGGGCGCTGTTCCAGCTCGGCCCGCAGGTGAACACGAACCTGCAGGAGAACATCGGCGTCAAGAACATCCAGGCCAACAAGCTCGGCAACGCGCTCGTCGGATACCTTTCCGACCTCAAGAGCGGGCAGCAATACGCTTTGAATACCGGCAACTTCCACGACGCCTCGAAGGTCGTGGATGAGGCGATCACGCAGGTGGCCGTTCTGCGAGGCAGGCTCGGTGCATTCGAGCGAAACACGCTGCAGACGAACATCAACCAGTTGCAGATCACCGCCGAGAACCTGACCTCGTCCGAGGCCGTCATTCGGGACACCGACTTCGCAACGGAGACGTCCGAACTCACGCGAGCTCAGATTCTCGTGCAGGCCGGCAACAGCGTGCTGGCGATCGCCAACGCGCAGTCGCAAAACGTGCTCACACTGCTCGGCAAGTAATCCACGCGCTGACCGCGCTCATCGAAGCACCCCTGATCCCGCCTTCCGCCGGCGAGATCAGGGGTGCGCCTGTTCCGCGGATCGGCAGGGTGGTTCTGCCCGCCGCCACGATCCAACCTGCACGTTGATCAACTTCACGGTCGTTTGGGCTGCCAATCCGAAGCGTGTGGAGCCTATGGAATCGCGGCAGGCGCCTCACGCCCCAGCTGGAATCGCCATTACGGCTCTTCGCGACCGGGGGGCAGCAACGGGCACAGCAAGTAGTCGTAGCCGCCGTCGTCGTTGGGGATCATCCAGCGCCCGCCGAGGTACCCCGGATCGCCCGGACCGAACTCGGTCTCACCGTTGTCCAGAAGCTGGAACGGGCCGTGCGGCGGCAGTTCCTGCGCCGACACGAACGTGTCGTAGTAAAGGCCCTGGCTCGTGACGTACACCGTCCCGAGCGCCCCGTTGCCGCGGTTCGCGACGGCCTTCGAGGTCATGATCGTTCCGACCGCCACGACCAACGCGGCCGCGACCAAGACTGAAATCGTGAATCTCCGAGTCATACCGATGTACTCCGTTTCTACGTGGTTAGGATTTCCTCGGCCCGCGGTTCGAGCCTCCCGACCGATCCGACCCGACCCGCAAGCCACGTCCGACTCGCGTGACCGACACGGGGCCCCCTCACTCGTCGACGCGCGAGTTCGAGAGATTGGTCGCGTCCGACCGGCGTTCCTGACATCGGAAAAACTGTGTTTTTCTGTAGGGGCTCTGTGCTTGAACCGGGCGGCGTGGTTGGCCGGCTTGCAACCGTCTGACTATTTCTTCCCCAGCGATCGCTGCCGCCCGAAAAAATGCGTGAGGATTTGGCCGCATTCGTCGCCGAGGATGCCGCCGAGCACCTCGGCCCGGTGGTTGAGTCGCGTGTCGTCCAGGATGTTGTAGAGCGTCCCGCACGCGCCGCCCTTGGGGTCGCTCACGCCATAGACCACGCGCGGAATCCGTGCCAGCACGATCGCGCCCGCGCACATCGTGCACGGCTCCAACGTGACGTAGAGCGTGCAATCGTTGAGTCGCCAGTCACCGACGGCGGCGGCCGCGGACGTGATCGCGATCATCTCGGCGTGTGCCGTGGGATCGTTGAGCGTCTCGCGCTGATTGCATCCACGGCCGATGACGGCACCGTCGCGCACGACGACGCACCCGATCGGCACCTCGTCAGCGTCGAACGCGGCTATGGCCTCGCGCAGTGCGAGTTGCATGTAACGCTCGTCGGCCTGATGGTCGGAATCGTGCATTTCGTCGTCACGCGCGGTGGGTTTGCCACGCTCCGTCAGATGCCTAAATCGCTCCCAACCTGTCCAAACGCTGTTGGGCCGCGTCTAGCCCGGCCGCAAAGTCCACACGAGTCAGCCCTTCGATCTTCAGCCGCAGACGCTCCGCCACGCGCACCGCGAACTCGATGCGCTCCTCGTCGGTTCCTGGATGAAACGCGGGATCGGGCACGGGCCAATGGGCCCTCAGCGGCGCGCCCGGCCAGGTCGGGCACGACTCGCTCGCGGCGTCATCGCAAAGCGTAATCACGACGTCGAAATCGGCCTGCACGAACTCGTCCCAGCTCTTGGACCTCGCCTCGCCGAGCGGTACCCCGAGCCGGCTCATCGCCGCGATCGCCAGGTCGTGGACGAAGCCGGCCGGGCGCGACCCGGCGCTATGCGCCTCGAATCGATCCCGACCCGCGATGCGGAGCAGCGCTTCGGCCATCTGCGATCGGCAGGAGTTGCCGGTACAAAGAAACAGGACGCGCGTCTTCACGGCAAGGTTCGCTCAGGGCAACATGGAATCTACCGTCTGCCGGGGTCGTCATGGGCACTCGGCGCCGTTGGCCGAGTCTCAGCCCCGTTCGCGGCCGGCCAGTAAAGGGAAGCCACCCGGCGTGTCCTTCGCCGGGTGGCCCCGAAACGACGAATGTCTAAGGTGCGTTCGCCGAGAACCGCTTCGTGATCTACGGCTTCAACGTCAACACCGCGCCGCCGCTGAACAGCGGATCCTCCGCAATATCCGTCGGCGCACCACAGGTTCCCGGTGGCTCGCATACCGTCACGGTCCCTTCGATCGTGTCCAGGGTGACCTCTGTGAATGACGCGTTCGCGAGTCCCGTCGCGGTTCCACTGTACATCGTTTCCGTCGTTGTCGGGGTCGTGAAAAAGCCCGCTACGATGGTGACGGTGTAGTCGAAGGATAACGATACGTTCGAGCCATCCACCGACAAGCTCATCGAGTTGATTTTGATCGACTCGGCCGCGTAATTGGAGGCGTCCAGTTCGTACCGCCACGTCTCGATCGACTGGCCCGGGGTGATGGTGGTTTGCTCCGACGTCGGAACACCGAAATAGTCACTGTTGACCTTGGCCTCGTCGATGTCGACCACGGCGCTGGTCAAGTCGCCATTGTCATCGAACGACAAAATGAGCGGAGGCGTGTGGTAGTTGGATAGCACGGCCGTCGAATTCCAGGTTGATGGGAAAAGCTGGAAAGCCTGAATCAATCCGGCGGAATCGGTCGACAACATGCCTCCGTCCCGCAGGCTCAACGCGACGGTGATACCGAAGTGGCCGGCATGGCCGACGTCGAATGTGGCGGAGCCGACTGACAGATCCAGACCAGACGCCACCGAAATCGGGGCGCCGATCGGACTGCCGATGTCATCGAATTCCTGAGCGACCACGTCGACCGTCGCGAGCGGATCGGTGAATGGTGAGGTCACCCCCGCAGGCAGGTTTGTCGACCACGAGACATCGAAGCTGCCCGGGAGAGGCAGATATGTGTCCACCGTGGGCGCCACTTCGGACAAAGTCGCGTCATAAACCGTGATCAATTCGCTGTAATCGGTGACTGGGTCGGCCAGACCGTCGTCCACGGTCGCGCCGACGAAGTACGGGCCGGCCGGGACGTCGTTCGGGAACGTGTCGATGTAGTCGGTTGAGGCGTGGTCGGTGAGCGTGTGGTTCGCAATGACCGCCACGTACCCGTCCGCCGGATCAGTATTGTCATCATAAAACAGCGTGACGTCACCCGACGACGCGCTGGTGGACACGATCTGGGCGGTGTAGGCGATGTCGAATGTCTCACCGACCAGCATGGCGACCTCGTTCATCGGATCCGAAATGGAGATCAGCGGTGCGTTGGGGCAGCCCGTATCGTCCACCTGCAGGCCCGGTCGCGTGCCGGGGCAGAGGTCCAAGTTGTCGGTCACGCCGTCACCGTCGCTGTCGAGCTGACTCGGCCCGCATCCGTCTGCGTTGACGTTCCCGATATCCTCCGGAGGTGTACCCGGGCACTGATCGACGTCGCCGCAGACGCCGTCGTTGTCGGCGTCGTTGTTCGG
>Ga0055449_10000185_pt1 | contig 17735 bp, 13 predicted proteins | sample China_Galinas_PW_2_FD_57739 | JGI IMG/M metagenome (GOLD analysis project Ga0055449, IMG submission 57739) | Wetland microbial communities from San Francisco Bay, California, USA, that impact long-term carbon sequestration - China_Galinas_PWB_D1 | ecosystem: Environmental > Aquatic > Marine >... | reverse complement strand
GGCCACGTATATGACAACCACGATGGATAGCAGCCACATGCCCGCCTCAACGCCGAGAAGGCCGTCGGTGAGGACATTGAACAGGAAGCCCGACGCCCTGAGCTGAACGCCGAGGTACGGCACAGAAAAGATAAATGCCACGACGACGGTGAGAATCCTCATCGTGTCGGACTTGAAGTAGTCCGCGAACATCTCGCCCGGCGTTACGAAACCGAAACGCTTCCCGAGCATCCACTGACGCTTGAGGAAAATGACGCCGGTAAACGGAATCGTAATCGCATAAAACGAGGCGTACGCGTACTGAAACCCGTTAGTGTAGACGAGGCCGGGATGCCCCATGAAGGTCCATCCTGAAAAGGATGTCGCCGTCGCCGCAAGCACAAACACCCAGATGGGTATCTGACGACCCGCGATGAAGTAGTCAGATGCGGTCTTGGCAGTCCTTGCGCCTTTAATGCCCCAGAAAATACAGTACGACCAGTAGGCGGCAACAAAGATCAGCAACCAGATAACTGAACTATGCACTTGTTTTACCTCCCTTTTTTCGATTCATACAAGTTTCTTAAAACCCAGGTTAGTGTTAAAAACCCCTCCCCTTCCCCTTTATATTTAATGCTTACCAACGGACAGCAGTTCGTCCGTCCTCCTGACTCCGGCTCCCTTGAGAAAGTACACAAACCTCTGGAACAGCTGCGCCGTGAGATAGGCGTCTATGAATGAGTTGTGCGATTTCTTCACCTCGATGCCGTACTGCCTGGCCATAGAGTAAAGGTCGCTCCGGGTCGTGGTGCCTCCGAAATGCGTCCTGAAACCCTTATGATTGTCGCAAAGCCAGTCGTGAAGCGCCACAGTGTCCACCGCCGGGCTCGCAAGCCCGATGCCGAAGTGGTCCTTAAGCGCCCTGTTCATGAAATTCACGTCCACGTTCACGAAGTGCCCGATAAGCACGGCCCCTTCTATGTATTCGAGAAAGTCCGTGAGGACTAACTTGGGGTCCTCGGCATCCGCAAGCTCGGTATGAGTGAGCTCGTGGACGACCACGCTCTTTCTGTTGAGCTCCGTCTCGGGCCTGACGAGCCTGTAAAAACTCTCCCCTGCGTTTATGCTCCCGCCGTGGAGCCTCACCGCGCCGATGGATATTATCGTGTCCTTGGCGAAGTCCGGCCCCGTAAGTTCCGTGTCGAAGGCAACGAACTCGGTCTCTTCGATAGCTTTCCTGCGGTCGATAGCTTTCGCCGAGGCCCTGTGCCGTCCCACCGTCTCGGGCAGCTCCTTGTGGGCCGTTGAAAACAGTCTCGAAAGCAGTCCCGTCATCCGCCTACCCTCTCCGTCCTGTACCCTTTTTCGAGAACGTCGTACAGGTTGGTTATCAATATAAAGGTCTCCTTAAGGGTCTTCCGCTCGAGGTTAGTCAGCAGCTCGGGGTTAAGGAAGCTGTCCACCTCGGCGCCATCGTCTATCTGCCCTATCTGGTCGTGTATGACCAGTGTGAAGACATATTCGAGCGCCTCGGCCGTGTCCCCGGCGCGTTCGAAACCGTAACGCTCCTTAAGCACATCGAGACGGTTCAGTGTGGAGACCTCGTCTATGTTCTTTTCAATGCTGAATATCCTTATCGCGTCGATGATAGGCCTTATGCCCTTTTCGAATATGTCCAGCTCGTTGCGGTGCTCGCCGCTCTTTTCCACCACGAAGCGGTTGAAAAAACCAATGGGCGGGCGGTTGCTCACTGTGCGGGTCGCGAGCATGTCCATAAGTCCCTCGCTCTCCCTTGCAACGTCGTGGAGATATTTTCTCAGTTCTCTGGCCGGGTCCTCGTCGCCCTTAATGGCGCGCAGGTCGAAGAGCCCCTCGTCCACGGAGTGCTCGAAGGGTTCGTCGCCGAGTTCCTTCACCAGGGCCTTCCAGTCCTTTAGGCCGCGTATCATGGCGGGGTTCAGGCTCTCCGAGGATGCCGTGAAGCCGCATTCCTCGAGCATCCCGTTAAAAACTCTCGCGAACTCTTCGAAGTACTTCCTTGCCCTCTCGGCTATGACCATGTTGTCTCCCTCGTCATAGACGATGCCGAGCTTCGGGCGAAGATTAAGGGTGAGCTCCCTCCTGCCGCCGTCGCCGTAGAGGAACACGGTGTATGGAAGCGATGCGGCGCCGAGCTTCCGCTCGACCATCTCGGCCACACGGGTTATGAACTTCTCAGTGAGCTCCGTTATGAGGCCGGTGATACTGCGCGCCCTTGCGCCTTCCCTCAAAAACTCCTCGACCACCTTCACGAGCTTTTCGCGGGCGTCCTTGAGCGACTCTATGTCCTGGGCCTTTTCCACGGCCTTTACGAATACCATGGGCGACGAGCCCTGAAGCACCATGAAGTCGTGGTTCGTCACCACTCCCTTGAGGTTGCCGCGGTCTATGACGAGCAGGTGGTGGATGTTGTAGCGGATCATCTTAAGCAGGGCCTCGAAGCAGAACTCTCCGGCATCGACTTTGATGAGCGACGTGCTCATGATGAGCTTCACCTGCTCCTCGGGGTCCCTGCCCTTGGCTACGACCTTCTCGCGGAGGTCGCGGTCGGTGATGATGCCCACGGGCACGTCCGAGGAGTTCACCAGCACCAGAGAGCTTATCCTCTCCTTGGCCATGACGCCCGCCGCCTCCCGTATGGATATCGTCTCGGACGCGTTCACCGGCTCGCGCTTGAGGATGTCCCTCACGGGGGTCGTAAAGAGCACCCGCTCGCTCTCGCCCACGAGCAGGCGGTGCTTTCTGGTCTCCTCGTAGGTCTTGTCGATGAAATTCAGGAAGAAGCTTTTGACGAAGTACTCGTTGACCTTCGGGTTGTTGCCCAGAATGCCGAGTACCCGTTCCCTCGGGATCAGAAAGCAGATGGTGTCCTCTTCGGCCACGATGTTGGCCCTCGAGCGGTCGCCGCTCACCATCGAGACGATGCCGAACTGCTCGCCCTCGCCCCTGTAGTCGATGTTTATCTCCTCGCCCTCCTCCGATATCATGAACACCCGCACCCCGCCCTTCTTGATGAGGCGAAGTTGGTCGGCCGGCGGGCCGTTCTGGGCCAGGATCTTGAGCCCCTTGGGATAGTACTCGAACGAGACGTCCCCGGCGATGTCCGAAAGCTCTTCTTCGGACAGGAAATTAAACGGCGGGACTGACTTTAAAAACTCTATTGTCTCCAGTTTCAGCATATACAGGTATATATAGAGCAAATTGGATGCCTGATAATCCCACGGGAGCGGCAGGACGGTTGAAATGACGCACTTGCGATTATTTATCCTATATATACAAGATGTTGTATATGTGGGCAGGATTGCGGCGGATTCAGGTCACAAGTGCTGCACACCCCGGTGTTACCTTAGGTTACGAGGCGTTCAGGCGGGGCTTGTTACTTTTTGTAACGCAGGGGAGAGGTGCTCACGAGGGCTTTTTTATACCCATTTTCTTGCGTTTCTGCCAGAGGGTCTTGCGGGTGATACCGAGCCTGTCGGCCAGTTCCTGCTCGCCGTAGATGCCCTGGTATTTCATGATGAACGAGCGGGTGTACTCCTCGATTGAGAGCCCCTGCTGAAGGGCGCCCTCGAGCGACGACTCCGTGCCCCTCAGGTCCTCGGGCAGGTGCTCGGGGCCTATGACCGTCCCATCCGATATGAGCACCGCGCGCTCCACCACGTTCTGGAGTTCGCGGATGTTGCCCGGCCAGCGGTAACTCATCATGATGGACGTGGCGTCGGGCGAGAACTCCTTGGGGCCCTTGCCCACCTCGGTCGTGTACTTGCTGAGGTAGTGGGCCAGGAGCAGAGGGATGTCCTCCCTTCGCTCCCTGATGGGGGGCAGGCTGATGGTGATGACGTTGACCCTGTAGTAGAGGTCCTCGCGGAATCGGCCGCTCTCCACGGCCTGCTTGAGGTTAAGGTTCGTGGCCGCGATGAACCTGAGGTCCACCTTCTTGGACTTCGTGCTTCCGAGGGGGCGGATGTCCTGCTCCTCCAACGCCCTGAGGAGTTTGACCTGAAACGACAGCGGTACGTCGCCTATCTCGTCGAGGAACACCGTAGAGCCGTCGGCCTCCTCGAACAGCCCCTTCTTTGTCGCCATTGCGCCTGTGAACGCGCCCTTCGAATATCCGAAGAGCTCGCTCTCGAGCAGGTTTTCGGGTATGGCCGAGCAGTGTATCGGGACGAAAGGCATATCGCGCCTCGAACTGTTGTTGTGGATAACGCGGGCCAGGAGCTCCTTGCCGGTGCCTGTCTCGCCGAGCACCAGGATGCTGCTTTTCGTATCGGCCACCTTCCTTATCTCATCGAGGACGTCCTTTATGGCCCGGCTCTCGCCTATTATGCTATTGAAGTTGCTGCCGTCGTCCAACTCGCGCCTCAGTAGGGTGTTCTGCCGCTTCAAATCCTTCTGGGTGACGGCGTTGTGAACGACCTGCTTTATCTCTTCGTGGATTATCGGTTTCATGATGTAGTCGTAGGCGCCGGCCTTCAGGGCCCTTATGGCGGTATCAAGAGATGCGTATGCGGTGATGACGATGAATATTTGGTCGGGCAGGGCCTCGCGTATCCGCGTTATCATCTCGATGCCGTCCATCTTCGGCAGGATGATATCGGATATGATTACGTCGTAGGAGTTCTCGTCGACGAGCTTGAGCCCCGCCTCGGCCGAACCGGCGGTATCTACCGAGAATCCCTGCTTTACGAAAAGCCGCTCGAGCGACTTTCGAAGGGTCTCCTCGTCCTCTACTATCAGCAAGCTTTCTGGCATCTCACTCCGATACTGGCAGTCTTATGATAAAGCTGGTCCCTTTGCCAACTTCCGAGTGCACGTCTATAGTGCCCCCGTGGTCTTTTATTATACTGTAAGTTATGCTCAGCCCCAGCCCGGTGCCCCTGTGCTCGCCCTTGGCGGTGAAGAAGGGGTCGAAGATGTGGTTTCTTATTTCCGGGTCAATGCCTCTTCCGGTATCGGCGAATACCATCTCCACCGAGCCGTTCGCGGGCTTAATGGATATATCGAGCTTTCCACCCTCCGGCATCGCGTCGCGCGCGTTAAGGATGAGGTTCAGAAACACCTGCTGTATCTGGTCCGGGTCTATCTTGAGGTCGGGAACGTCGCGTACGTCGGTGGATATCTCTATCTTCTTGAACCGCGTGTCGTAGCGCGCAAGGCTCAACGTACTCTCCAGTATCTTGTCGAGCTTCGTGGGGGTCTTCTCGCGCGGATAGAGTCGGGCGAAGTCGCCAAGGTTGCGCACTATGCGCGCGATCCGCTCGATGTGCTGGCTTATAGTGCCCAGGGATTCCTTCATGAAGTCCGATACGTCCTCACCCTGCAGTTCCTGCACGAGCGAGCTTATCGAGGCAAGGGGATTGCCGACCTCGTGCGAGACGCCAGCCGCGAGCCTGCCGATGCTTGCGTGCTTGCTCGTCCTGAAGAGCTCCTCCTGTATCTTCTTTTTCTCGGTCACGTCCTCGAGCACAAGGACGTATCCGCTCTGCGAACCCGTAAGCCTGCTCAGGTAACCCTTGAGCACCATCGGAGGGCCGTCCTTTCGCTGGCAGGATATCTCGCCGCTTATCTCCCCCTCAGTTATCTCGGGGCCGAACAGCTCGGGGCGAATGCAGTTGAGTATGTCCTTCACGTTATCGCCGAGGGCATCGACCTTGCTTACCCCGGTCAGCACTTCCATGGCCCTGTTCCAGTACCTAACCCTCAGCGAATGGTCCAGCGTGGTGACCCCGAGCGGTATGCTCTCGATGATGTTCTCGCTGAACTCCTTGAGAATCCCGAGCTGCCTGTTGACCTGGGCTATCTCCTGCCGCGAGAGCCTGAGCGTAGCCGACATCTGCTTGATGGAGCCGAGTATCTCCCGCCGCTCGGCCTCGCTGTGGATGAACCTCTCCTCAAGTATTATGCTCGCTATCGGGGAGCCGAGCGCGCCGGAGAGCACCCTTCGCGCCTCGTCCTTCAGAAGGAGGAAGTCCTGCGGGCTCATGGCCTCGGCCTCGATGCCTTGCCTCCGAGTGAAGGCCTCCACGACCTCCGCGGCCTCCCTCTGCCCGATGTACTGCGAGAGGAGGTCCATTATCTTTAGCGCGCTGTAACTGCGCATCTCGGGCACCACGCGCGGCGAGTATGACTCGACGAACATAAGGGCCTGCCTCTCTTCCTCGGTTGTCTGCTTTGTAAATATCGAGACGCCCACGTAGAGCACTATGTTTATGAACAGCCCCCAGAACAGCGAGTGGCTCCACTTGTCGAGCCCCGTGAGGCCGAACAGGGCGTGCGGGTTCAGCATCCTCGAGTTCACGATGTCCGAGAGGAGGCCCGAGGGCTGTATCAGGCCCGCTTTCATCAGGGCGGGGATGAGCAGGGTGTAAAACCATATGACGAACCCGCCCGTCACGCCCGCAATCGCGCCCCAGCGGTTGCCCCGCTTCCAGTAGAGGCCGAGCAGGAATGCGGGCGCGAATATAGTGACCGCCTCGAAAGATTTAAGCCCTATGTCCACGAGGCTGTAGAACTCTCCGATGGATACGGCGAAGAAGTAGCCGAGAAACACGCAGGCGAGTATCACTATCCTCTTGATATTGATTATCACCGTCGGGAAGCCCTTCATCTGGTTGTAGCGGTAGATGGCCGGCATTATGAGGTTGTTCATCACCATGTTGCTCAGCGCAAGCGACGAGACGATGACCATGCTCGTGGCGGCAGAAAATCCCCCTATGAAAACGAACAGCGCGAGGAACCTCTTGCCCTGGGTCAGGGGGATTGTAAGGACGAAGTTATCGGCCATCGCGGTGCTGCCACCGAGCAAGAGACCGCCGTACGCAACGGGAAGCACAAAGATGTTTATCAGGAAGAGGTACAGGGGGAAGAGCCACATGGCCTTCTTAAGGTGCTTGATGTCGTAGTTTTCGACCACCGTTACGTGGAACTGCCGCGGCAGGAACATTATGGCCATCATCGAGAGTATCAGCAGCGAGCCCCACTCGCTATAGTTCACCGATGTGCCCTGTCCCATGAACAGGAGTCCGCTGAACTCCGTTTCCTTTATCTTGTTGACGATGTCCGTGAACCCGCCGAAGAGGACGTATGTGACATAGAGGCCCACGGCGAAGAAGGCGGCGAGCTTCACTATAGACTCAAAGGCCACAGCGAATACGAGGCCCTCGTGCTTCTCCGCAACGTCGAGGCGCCTCGCACCGAATATAATGGCGAAGATGCCGAGCATGAGTGCGAATACCCAGCCCACGGCCAGAGTTCCCTTTACGTCTCCGGCGATTATCGTGAACGTGCTCATGATCGCCTTGAGCTGAAGCCCCAGGTACGGCGTTATCCCCACTATCGCAACCACGGTAACGAGCGCCGAGAGGCCGATGGAGTTTCCATACCGCGAGCCTATGAAGTCGGCTATCGTGGTTATCCTGTTTTCCTTGGCAATCCTGATGACCTTCCGCATCACTACCCACCAGAGGGATACCATCAGCGTCGGGCCGAGATATATGGTGAGGAACGAGAGGCCCGAGGTCGCGGCCTTTCCGACGCTTCCGTAGAACGTCCAGGAAGTACAGTACACGGCAAGCGATAGGGCGTACACGTACGGGTTTGCCGCTATGCTTCGGCCCACGCGCTCCCTTCGCTCGGCGTAGTAAGCGACGAGGAAGAGCAGGCAGAGGTATCCGGCCGTTATCAGAAAGAGTATGGGGCTTGTGAAGAACATTACTCCTCCGAGTCCCTGTCCCTTCGGAGGCCGATTATCAGGCCGATGGCGAGGATGAACAGGCCCCACATGCCGAACAGGTACGATGGAAGCGAATTGCCGAAGATATGCAGAAAGGGCCAGTTAAAAAGAATCAGCCCCAGGAAAAATAGGAAGGCCCATATCTCCCTACTCATATGGGAATTTAACACACATAGCGATAAACACGCAATAATTTAGGATTCATGGTTGCGGTGTCGTTCATGCGGCGCGGTCAGGCCGAAAACTTTTCCTTAAGGAAGTCCACGAATGCCCGGTACTCGGCGGACAGGGTGCGTTTGGCGTGGGCGATGACGTAGTAGCTCTGAAGCATCTGGATGCCCATTATCCCGACCTCATCTATCCTGCCGGCCTCAAGGTCGTCCTTAATCGAGAACTTCGAGAGTATCGATACCCCCAGGCCGGACTTCACGGCCTCGCGCACCGCCTCGTTTGAGCCGAGCATGGCCACCACGTTGAGGCCCTTGAGGCTGACGCCGCGCGCCGAGTGCCCCTTCTCCATGGTGCGGTGCATCTCGGAGCCCTCGCTCCACATGAGAAACGGCATTCGCAAAAGCTCGGGCATTGTTATCTGCTTCTTTTCCACGAAACCCGGAGGCGTCGCGAGCACGAGCGCGTCCTCTATCACGGCGAGTGGTTCCACCATCTTGTGTTCGACCTTGTCCGAGACAATGCCCAGCAGGAGCTCGCCGCTCACTATCTTTTCGGCTATCTTGCCGGACTCGTCCGCGACGAGCTGAAAGAAGACCTCGGGGTGTTTTCTCCTGAACTCCGCGGCAAGAGGCGGCACGATGTAAGCGCCCGGCGTGGCGCTCGCGCCGACGGTGAGAAGGCCCTTTATCTGTCCCTTGAGCCTGCCTATATCGGTCTTGAGGTCCTGAAGCTTCTGGATTATCTCGACGGCCTTCACGTGCAGATGGTCGGCCTCTCTGGTGGGGATGACCTGACGGCCCACCCGGTCGAAGAGTTTAACGCCGAGCTCGTCCTCGAGGTTCTTGATATGCTCGCTCACGGTGGGCTGTGTGAGGTTAAGCTCCTCCGAAGCGCGCGAGAAACTCCTGTTGCGGTACACGGACGAAAATACCTGAAGGATGTGTATGTCCAAGCGCTGCCCCTTTCCCCATGAAATACTATATCTACTATATCATTAAACCCACTGACAGGGGATGAGGCCCGCGCTGGCGAGCATTACAATAATTCCCCTGCGAGCGTCCCACTTAACTCGCCGGACGCGCCAAACTATGTGCCCGGACAGTCCGGGATTAAGACATGTAAGAAACATTTAAAGGGGTATGAAATAAATTCAGGACTTGTTATTAAGCGCCCGCTTAACAGCTATGGCTAATGTCTGTTTCTGTACGGGTTTGGGAAGGCACTGTTCTATTCCAGCAGCCCGTAGCTCTTCCATCTTGTCTCCAAGAGGGTAGCCGCTAAGGGCAATAATCTCCATGGATGAATCAATCCTCTTAATTGCCCGGCTCAGCTCCTGCCCGCCCATCTCGGGCATCACTATGTCCGTTATTACAAGTGCGATCTCGTCCTTGTGCTTTCGAAATATTTCAAGAGCGTCAGTGCCGTTTGAAGCGGTTATGAGCTTGTAGCCAAGAGCGCCGAGGATGCTTCTTGAAAGGTCACGCACCGATTCGTCGTCCTCGACCAGCAGTATCGTTTCTCCGTGGCCCTTAGGTGCCTCTGGCGCCGCTTCCGGCGGGGCCTCCTTACTTGCGTTGACTGCGGGCAAGTATATCGTAAATGTGGTACCCACTTCTATACCGCTGCTGACATCGATGAAGCCATCATGTTGTGTTACGATGCCATAAACCTGCGAGAGCCCGAGTCCTGTTCCCTTGCCAACGCCCTTAGTTGAATAAAAGGGCTCGAATATCCTCGGAAGTACTGCCGCTGGGACGCCGGTGCCGGTATCCGCGACCGACAGTGTTATCCACTCGCCGGGGTGCATTTCGGGAAGCGGGGGCTTGTCACCCGACTTAAGACTGAGCCTGGACAACATGAAACTGAGCTTGCCGCCTTCGGGCATTGCGTCACGGGCGTTCACAGCCAGATTTGCAAGTACCTGCTGCATTTTTGTAGGGTCTACCTTAACTACATATTCGCCTGATCCGTAGTTAACCGTTATCTCGATGTCCTCGGGAATAGTGCGCCGGATGAACTCCGAGAAATCCAAAACGAAGGTCCTCATATCTATTATCTCGGGTTCGCTCGCCGAGAGGCGGCTGAAGTCCAGCATTTGCCGAATCAGGTTCGTTGCCTTCTGCCCGCTCTCGAGTATAAGCTCTACCGGCTTGCGCGTCTCTTCGGAAAGAGAGGTCTCAGCCAACATCTCTGAGTACCCGATAATTACCGAAAGAATATTGTTGAAATCATGTGCGATGCCAGCAGCCAGCTTCCCCACGGATGCAAGCCTCTCCTGCTGGTGCACTCGTGCCTGAAGCTCGCTCTCCTCGGTAACGTCCTTGAGCACCAGCACTATCCCTCCGGGTGCGGTGGCCTGGCCGATGAATCGCGCCGCCGCCTGGAATATCGACTTGGGAGGGCCTGGGGCCTCTATATCGTGCCACATCAGATGGGGCGGCGAAACCAGCAGGTCATTGAGGGGACGCCCCATGATGTCCTCGATAACGTCGCCGGTCTCCGCTCCGCAGAGCGTCAGCAGGTGCTTCCGCCCAATAGGGTTGGCAAGCACTATCCTGTTTTCAGTATCGAGCAGTGCTACACCCTCCGGCATATGCTCTACAAGGGTATTTAGTGTCGTAAGCAGCTTGCTGAGCTCCTGCGTGCGATCCTCTACCCTTGCCTCCAGTTCGTCACGCGCTCTTGTCAGTGCATGGTTGGTAGCAACTACCTCCTCTGTAAGGCACTGGAACCTGTTTTCAAGTATTTCCATCTCGTCTCCGCGCTCGCGCTCCCTTGGGTTCCCCCCCAGGGCATGTATCGAAAACTCGTTCACCCATGCGGTGAGACGGACAATGCGCCTGGTAATAATGAACATTATGATCGCGAATGCCAGTATAAACATTGCGGATATGACTGCATTCTGTTCCCTGTCGCGGGGGATTATGGCCTGCGTTAGCGCAGCTACCTCTTCCTTTGAGACCAATGCGGCAAAGCCTATCCCCAGGTCCGATGCGCCGTAGTCGAAAAATCCCTTGCCGGTGATGTAGAACCTCCCACCAAGCTTATCGATCCTGGTGCCGTGGGGCAGCACGTCCGGTGCCGACGAAGATATAATGCGAGACTGATTCCCGCTTAAAAGAGCCACATATCGTCCCTCTTTGGGGATTCCCTGTGATGAGATAAGGAACTCATCGTCAATGGGGCTTACCAGCATGAGAGTGCCCAGCACTTTGCCTTTATCATCGGAAACCGACTCAGACGCGACAAGAAACGGCATGGCCCCAATCTGCGTCATGAAGCTTTGATCATGGCTTAGCCGCATCAGAAAAACCGACGGGTGAAGAAGAGTTTCGGGAAGCGGATCCGGCACGCCCATGTAGACTTCTCTGACCCTGCCCGATCCGTCTAATAACAGGGCATAGCGAACCTGGACCACAAGCCTCAATATCGAAGACTTCGGCAGCCACGTTGGAAGCTTTCGGTAGTACTTGACCTCCGGACCCTCTGCAGACCAGCCCGCTCTCTCTACATAATCTATGAACCTGTCATAGTGGGCGAAAAGCTTTGAGGCGTGGCTGTATGCCTTAACGTAGTTATCGAAAGCACTCCGCTGCTCGACGGCCTCTATACCCATTAATTTTATGAGGTGGTTCTCCAGAGTCGTCCTGAATATTTTAGTGGCAAAGTAATCGGAGGCAAACCAGACGACAGTGCCAACGACAATGGTAACAAGCACCATCTGTACTGTGAGGGGGATTCTGTGAAGGATGCGCTCTTTCCGGCCTATCAGCACTTTAGTGCACGCGATCTGGCTCGCCCACCAGTTCGTCGCCCTGGAATTTCCAGTCGTTTTCCCTCAGCCTCGACACCGGAACCATCACGAACGTATTGCCCATAGAGTCCACACTCTCAAGTAGATAATCTACCAGCTCGCGAGCGACAGTTTTTTCGACGTTCTTCCCCCTCCAAGTGGTAATGTCCATGACCTTGTATAAAGGGTATCTGCCCGATGCGAGGTTTTCCGGGTCCCTTGGGTCGAGACCGTCAATTTTAAGCACTTTGACCTTGCTTTCCCCGTCTTTGCCTACCCACTGGACCGCTACGTGACCAATGGCACTGGGATTGGCTGCAACCACGTCAATCATGTCCGAAATCGTACCCACCTCGTCGAGTCGGGGACTGAAGATATCCTCATCTCCAAGCAGAAGGCGCCAGTGCCCGGGTCTGAGCTTGCAGTGGAGACGTCCGATGGGTTGAACCGGAATGTCCTTGCCTCCGAGCTCCGACCATTTGTAGACCTGCCCCTGAAACAAGCGCCTTGCGTCCGCAAGCGATATATCGCCTATCGGGTTGTCTTTGTTCACGATCAGAGCGATCGGCTCTATCCAAAGCGTATGAAACTCCACCCCCGGCAGCCTGTCTATGTCGCCAGGAGGACAGCACAAACTGGCGACATCCACTGCCTTTTTTGACATCGCGCCAGCCGAAGTGCCGCAGCTCCCTTCGCTAACGTAAATTTTAAGATCTCTCTTACTGGCAAACTTCTTAATGAGCGGCAACAACCAGGGATAAGTGTGTTGGTTGAGCGTTATCGCCAGATCGGCGCCCTTGGCCTCGGGTTCGTACTGTATGGGCTTTTCCTTCCACTCCTTCGGCATCTCCTGTACCTTTGAAGGGTCACTGAAGGCTGGTCCCGTGATCTCTTCATCCGTTCCCGACTGCGCCCATGCAAGAGACGTAATGAGCACAAGACCCGTAACCATTAAAAAGGCCACTGCTCTATTAAGAATAATCTTATCCCGTGTCATAAACATGGAGGCCCCTCTGTCTATACAGTAGTACATCCCCCTCGCTAAGACAACATGATAACCACAGCTTTAAGCAGGAGAATTTTCAATATTCACGAGATTTTATATCCAGATTAAGCCTTTCCGGCCAGTGGTTCTATTCGCTTGCGATCTCTACCAGCTCGAGCTCGAACGTCAGCGTCCTGCCCGCGAGCGGATGGTTTGCGTCGAGGGTGACGAAATCTTCCGTGACCTCGGTTATCATGGTCTCGAGCATGCCGCCGTCGGGCTGCCTTACGTTCAGAAAGGTGCCCACCTCGGGCTTTATCTTTTCCGGGAACTTGTTGCGCTCCATCTTTCGGACGAGGTCCGCGTTCTTCGGGCCGTATGCGTCTTCCGGGGGGATTGCGACGGTCTTGGTTTGGCCTACCGCCATTCCCATCACCGCGTTCTCAAAACCCCTTATCAGACGCCCCTGTCCGAGGGTGAATTCCAGCGGCTGACCGCGGTCGCGCGACGAGTCGAACACGGTGCCGTCATCGAACTTTCCCGTGTAGTGAACCTTAACCTTGTCTCCCCGTTTGGCCTCGCTCATCGCTGCGCGTTCCTCCTTTGGATTTATGCCCGATTATAACAGAGATTATACTGCGCGTTCACATATTGGCGGGCAGACTGCCCGCTCAGGCGATTGAGCCCACTCACGTGGAGCCCTGCCCCGCGGTGCATCCGAAACAGTGGTCGCCGACCCTTATTCTTCTGTTCAAAAGTTTCTCTGGGTCGAAGTCGGCGATGTGTCCGGGGCAGTTTTCGTCAACGGAAAGCCCAAGCACGAGGTTAAAGTCGCAGTCGTAGAGCCTTCCGTCCCACCCGACGCTCATGAGGTGGCGGCACATGAGCCCATCGAGCGTATCTGGGTTGAAGGCGCACTCGAGCTTGTCCATATAGCTATCGAGGTTGTCAGAGCGTTTGAGAAAGTCTTTGAACCTTCCTATGGGCATGTTTGAAAAAGTGAATAGTCCCGTGAAGCCGACCCCGAACTTTTCGCCAAGCTCGCGCTTGTAGTCGGCCTCCAGTGTGGCCTGGGCCGGGGGCAAGAAAGCCCCGGGCGGATTGTAAACGAGGTTGAGTGACATTCCATCCTCTGTCCCATAGCCAAGCGAGTTCAGACGCCTAAGGGCCTCGATGCTCTTTGCGAAGGCGCCGTCGCCGCGCACTCTGTCCACGCCGCTTTCCATGTAGTAAGGCAGCGATGCCACAAGTTCAACACCGTTTTGCGCGTAGAACTCCGGCAGGTCCCCCATTCCCGGTTCAAAGAATATCGTCAGGTTGGTCCTGGCCATGACGCGGCGGCCCATTTCCCTTGCCTTAAGAACCATCCCCCTGAAACCGGGGTTGAGCTCAGGAGAGCCGCCGGTGATATCGAGCGTCGGTATATCGCTGTCCGAGAGTGCCGAGAGAACTTTCGAGATGGTCTCATCGCTCATCATCTCGGTTCGAGATGGACCTGCCTCAACGTGGCAGTGCTTGCAGGACATGTTACAGCCGAAACCCACATTCGCCTGAAGGACGTCAATCCCCGTAGCCCTGAGAGGAGCGCCCTCGCAGGCCTCCGCCTTCTCTTCGAACCTCGTAACACCCTTCGATGCAGCGTTGACGGTCATGCCTATAAAGACACCTTTCCGGCCGAATTGTGAGCCTGAATGCCGTGTATGAGCGATGCCCCGCCCCTTATCGCGGAGGCCACGTGCACGGCCTCGGTTACGTGCTCGAGGCTCATGCCCTCCTCAAGCGATGCCTTCGTGTACGCGTCTATGCAGTACGGGCACTGTATGGCATGGGCCACGCCGAGCGCTATCAAGATCTTCTCGCGCTTCGTGAGCGCGCCCGGCTCCATCGAGGCGCCGTACCAGTCCATGAACTTCTTGAATAGCTCGGGGTTGTGCTTGCCCATCTCTCCAAACCTGTCCAGGTCTTCAGCCCTGTAGTAGTCGCCCATGAAGTGCCATCCTCCTTTATCGGTCAATTTTACGAGAAATTCCGGCCTATGTTCACGACAAACATATCTTAAAGCTCAACGCTTTAATAAGTATACAAATTTCAGCAGGTGTACATCTGTAAGGACTATTACGGAAATTCGCTACCCGTGGGCATATTCTAATAGCGAGGCGGCGGCCGGACGACGCAACCGGACAGTTTTTATATGAAAATTGCCTTTTACAATAATACGCATTCTGTTACAATTGGCGTACAGAGGCCGCGTCAGAGAGCCTCGGTTCATTCTTGCCCGGAGAAAACCGCCGGGTTGGGTGACAATAACCGCCGAAAGGAGATTTTCTATAAGATGGGTGGCAATCCAGTATTTAAACTTGCGGAACTTGGACAATGCGTCTGGCTCGACACGCTGAGCCGGAAGCTTATAAATTCGGGTGAACTTTTGCAGTTAGCGGAGGTGGACGGCGTCAGCGGCGTGACCACCAACCCGAGCATATTTCAGAAGGCCATAAGCGGAAGCGCAGACTACGACGCTTCCCTCAAGGCACTCATCGCCAATAACGTCATGGACCCAAAGGAGCTGTTCTTTCAGCTCGCCTTCGAGGACGTCGGCGCCGCGGCCGACACGCTCAGGCCTATATACGAAAAGAGCAAGGGCAAGTACGGCTTCGTGAGCATAGAGGTCGCGCCCGATCTGGCCTACGACACCGAGGCCACAATTACCGAAGCGCGCTGGATATTCTCGACCCTGGGCAGAAAGAACATCATGGTCAAGGTGCCCGCCACAAAGGAAGGTCTCCCCGCCATAGAGCAGCTTACGGCGGACGGCGTAAACGTTAACGTCACTCTCCTCTTCTCGGTAAAACGATACGAAGAGGTGGCGGAAGCTTACATGAGGGGCCTCGAAAAGCGCCTCAGCCAGAACCACGCCATAGACGACATCGCATCGGTGGCGAGTTTCTTCGTAAGCAGGGTGGACACGCTCATAGACGACATCCTCGAAGAGAAGATAAAGAGCGCATCGGGCGGCGAGAAGTCCAAGCTGCAGGGTCTTGTGGGAAAGGCCGCGGTTGCCAACGCGAAGCTCGCTTTCAAGCGGGGCGAGGCGATAATGGCGGGCGAGAGGTTCAAGGGGCTCGCCGAAAAGGGCGCGAATTTCCAGAGGCTGCTCTGGGGCAGCACGAGCACCAAGAACCCCGCTTACAGCGACATCAAGTACGTACAGGAGCTTATCGGCCCCGAGACCATCAACACCATACCCACGGACACCATCAAGGCATTCATCGACCACGGAGAGCCGAAGGTCACCATCAGGGACGACGCGGATTCGGTGGAGCCGCTGTTCGAAGAACTCAAGTCCGTCGGCATAGACATAGAGGACGTGGCATCAAAGCTCGAGAAGCAGGGCGTGAAATCATTCGCCGACGCCTACTTCGAGCTGCTCGACGAGATAGCCCGGAAGAGGGACAAGTTTAAACTCTAAGGCGGGCAAACGCGCACGCGGGAGGACGACTGTGCAGATAGGAATGATAGGGCTTGGCAAGATGGGCATGAACATGGCCCGCAGGCTCGTTAAGGGTAATCACAAGGTCGTCGCCTACAACCGCAGCCCCGAGAAGGTTAAAGAGATAGTCCGCGAGGGCGCCGCGGGCGCGTTCAGCGTAGAGGAACTCGTCGATGCGCTCAAGCCTCCGCGCTTTATCTGGATAATGCTCCCTGCGGGCAAGCCCGTGGACGACGCCATAGCCTCACTCAAGCCGCTCCTTAAAAAAGGTGACACGATAATCGAGGGCGGCAACAGCTTTTACAAGGACGACATCCGCCACGCAGAGGAGCTCAGGCCCATGGGAATAAATTACATGGACGCCGGAGTAAGCGGCGGCATCTGGGGCCTGAAGATAGGCTACTGCCTCATGCTCGGCGGGGACAAAAAGACGTTCAACAAGCTCACCCCGATATTCAAGACCCTCGCGCCGAAGGACGGCTTTCTCTACTGCGGCGAAGCAGGGGCCGGGCATTTCGTAAAGATGGTGCACAACGGCATCGAATACGGGATGATGTCGGCCTACGGCGAGGGTTTCGAGATACTCAACGCCTCGCAGTACGCACCAGGGTTCGACTACGCGAACATCGCCCATCTCTGGAACCAGGGAAGCGTCGTGAGGTCGTGGCTCCTGGAGCTTGCCGAGGACGCCTTCAAAAAAGACGGCGACCTCTCCTCGTTGGAGGCCTATGTGGCGGACTCGGGCGAAGGGCGCTGGACCGTGCAGCAGGCCATCGACACCGCGGTGCCCGCCCCGGTGATTACTGCGTCGCTGTTTCAGCGGTTCCGCTCCCGCGACGACAACTCCTTCTCCGACAGGCTGCTCGCCGCTCTGCGTAACGAGTTCGGCGGCCACGGCTTTAAGGCTAAGGAGAAGGGTAGAAAGAAGAAGCGCTAATGAACGTCTTTGACGGCAGGCTCAAGGTCGAGGGACGGGTGGTAAGCCCGGAGACCGTGAAGTGCGAAATGGAAATGCCGCGCCCATTCTGCCTCGTGGTATTCGGCGCCTCGGGCGACCTTACGAAGAGGAGGATAATCCCCGCCGTCTACAGGCTCTTTCACTACGGGTTTCTCCCTGAAAACTTCTTTGTGCTCGGAGCGGCCCGCACCGAGATGGACGACGCCACCTACCGCGCCAATATGCAGGAGGCTATCAAGGACGCCCTGAAGGACGACTACAGCCAGGAAGTATGGGACAGGTTCGCCGAGCGGCTCTGTTACTGCAACATAGATTACTCCGATGCCGAGACCTACAAGGCCATCAAGGAAAGGCTCGAGCCATCGGAAAAGAAGTTCAAGACCGGCAACAACAGGATATTCTACCTCGCAGTCCCGCCAGACATATACGAAACCGTGATACTCAATCTCGGCGAGTCCGGTCTGTCGAAGGAAAAGGACGGCTACTCGCACGTGGTCATTGAAAAACCCTTCGGGCGCGATACCGAAACCGCGCGCAGCCTAAACGGCGCGCTCAGGAAGTCTTTCGAGGAGCGCCAGATATACCGCA
>Ga0055449_10000182_pt1 | contig 17873 bp, 13 predicted proteins | sample China_Galinas_PW_2_FD_57739 | JGI IMG/M metagenome (GOLD analysis project Ga0055449, IMG submission 57739) | Wetland microbial communities from San Francisco Bay, California, USA, that impact long-term carbon sequestration - China_Galinas_PWB_D1 | ecosystem: Environmental > Aquatic > Marine >... | reverse complement strand
CGACTCGTGGCGTTCTTCCTCGATGGCCGAAACGATTGCCTGGTCGGAGTCACGCACGACCACGCTCTCCGATACGATGAGCCCGAACAAGAGGACACAGACCAGAATTCCCCGGCCGGTGAAGCGAAGATCGTAGGTGTGCGAGCCGTCCAGAAACATGAGCACGGCGATCGCGATAAGGACGGCCCCGGCGATCCATCCGGCTTGGCGCGACGGTGCGTGCAATGAAGGTGGCAACGACGCAGACGCCGGAGGCGTCGGTACCGGCGATGCGGGTTCCTCCTCCTGAGTCTCGCCGAAATCCTCGGGGTCGACGCGCGGTTGGCAGATGAGGACGACCCAGGTGACGGCTAGCCCCGCCATCGCGAACATCGACATGATGGAAAGCGTGTCGCCCGGCCGCGGCCAATCCATCGAATGCCGCGGGGTCCAGACCATGTGCAGGAGAAAGCCTGCGAAGGCGACAATGTTGGTGAATCGAATGTCGATCCAGTAGTGCTCCAGGTCGATCACCGACAGCGCAAGCAGGCAGCCAAACAGGAGAATGTGCGCCAGGAGTATCGGCCAGTCGTAGGCCAACTGGTCGGTCAAGCTGATGACCGGGGAGCGCAAGCCCACGCGAACGTGGCCGATGAAAAACGCGTCCAACAGCACCAGGGCGATGATCGCCATGGTCACCTCGACCACGAGGTACCGCACGGGGATCGGCACGCTGCAATGACGACATCGCCCGCCGAGTCGGATGTAACTGAGCACGGGAATGTTGTCGCGGAAGTAGATGCGCTTGCCGCACCACGGACAGGCCGACCACAGCGGCGATCGAAGCGATTTCTCGCGCGGGATGCGATAAATCACGACGTTGAGAAAGCTGCCGAACGTCAGCCCGACGGCGCCCCAGAACAGCAGCCACCAGGCGGTCTCGATCACCGGCCGTAACGTCGCCTCATCCATGGTCTACTCGATCGTTGACGTGTGCGGGCACGTCACTGCTCTTGCCGGTTATCACGACTTGCTGTGCGTGCCGTCGCACCAGGGGGCGTTTCCGCTTCGGTGACACTGGCAGATGGCCTTCTTGCCGGCCTCGGTGACGTCGACGACGATCGGCGCCAGCCCGGTCTGCTCGCGACTGTGGGAGCCGTCGCAGTAGGGCAGGTCGGCCGAGTGACCGCAGACGCAATACGCCTTCTTGCCCGGTGTCTCTTCGATCACGATCGGTTGCGTTCCGTGCTTCGGTTCGGCCATGCTGTCAAACTCCTCGTATGTAGGTGCGTTGTGCGTCGCTCGCCGCGCCATGAAAAGCGAGCCGTGTCAGTTTACCGGAATCGTAGCGTATTGGATCGGAGTTCGCACGTGCGCCAAGTGTCACGGCCAGCCTCCTGTCGCCCCACAATTCACAGAGGCGATTCAGGCACTGGAATCGAACGCCCGCAGTTTGGAGACGAAGTCGCTGATGACCCATTCGGGCGTCGACGCCCCGGCCGTGACACCTGCGACGGACTTGCCGCGTGCCATCGAGGGCTCGAACTGGTCCCACGTTTCGATGTGGTAGGTTTCCCGCCCGGCTTCCGTACACAGCCGGGCCATCTCCCGTGTGTTGGCCGAGTGAAGACCGCCGATGACGAACATGACGTCCACTTCCTCGCAGAGCTCGACGGCCGCCTCTTGTCGCCGCGTGACCTCCAGGCAGAGCGTGTTGACGATTTTCACCTCGCGGTAGGGGCGTTTGAGGATTTCCGCAATCATGTCGGCCACGTGCTCCGGCGAGTGCGTCGTCTGCGCGACGATGCCGATCCGTTCGCGGTAGGGCAGGGCCTCCTCCAGATCCGAGCCCTTGTCGACCACCGTCACTTTGGGGGCGTATGCGATCACGCCCTTGACCTCGGGGTGGTCCGGATCGCCGATCATCACGACGTGGTAGCCGTCTTCATGGAGCTGCTGCACGACATTCTGGGCACGCTTGACGAGCACGCACGTGGCGTCCACGACGTTGAGCCCACGATCCTTCGCCCGTTCATAGGTCGCCGGGGCGGCGCCATGGGAGCGAATCAAGACCGTCTTCGCGGGCTCGATGGTCTCCAAGTCGCCGGATTGGTCCAAACCGGTCTGTTCCAGTTTTGATACAACCTGTTTGTTGTGGATGACGGGCCCGAGGGCGACGACCTGGCCGGCACCGTGGTCGTCTACGGCCGCCTCGGCGATCTCGATCGCATCCTCGACACCGAAACAGAAACCTCTGGATGATGCGAGCTTGACTTTCATGGATACTCCGATTCCTCCGACCTCTGACATTATAGTCGGTCCGCGTAGGATGAGCACGTGATACCGGTCCAAACAGCGTCGGACGGAGAGATTGGGCCGAAACCTGACATCCATTCTGCCGGAGGAGGGATTGGGCGATGCCAATAGAAAAACCGCGAAGACGCTCGTCGGCGACTCGTATTCTGGCGTGGGTTATTGCGTGGCTCTTCCTCGTGTTCACGCTCGGGCATTTGAGCATGGTGCTGTATTTCGGTGCCACGGATCCGACCGGCACCTTCAAGCTGTACTATGCCGAGTTGCCCAGAGGCGAACTCGATCCGCTGCTGATGGTCTACACCGGCTGGTCGGGTAGGGCGTTGGCGGGCTTGCTGCTGGTCGGACACTTCGCAGCGATGGTGGTGGCGATTCGTGGTCGATCAACGACTCAGCGAATCGCCACGGGGGTTATGGCGATCTGGTCGCTGGTCTGGGTGAATGGTATTGGACGCGTCATGCTGGCCACTCAGGCGTGGGAGTTCTTCGGGGCATGGATCGCGGTGCCGGCCCTCGCCTTCGTCTCGCTTCTCCTGCTGACGTTGACCCCGCCGGGGCCGTCGTCCAGGTAGCGCTTCGGGCCGCACAAGAGGCCGGCCGGAGGACTCGTTGATTCGTTGCTGACCGGATGCCAGGTCAAGTCACGGAACCACAGCTAATCCGTCAGCTTCGACTCCGGCACATCCGGATGCTTATCGGGTAGGCGAAACTGGCCTGGGCGAGCCTTGATCACCTTTTCCAGCCAGCTCGGCGGGTAACCCTTTTCCTTTGCCCGGCCGGGACGCTCTTGAACATACCCATCGTTGTACTTCGTGAGCAAATGCTCTGCCAGTTCTTTCCAGCGTGCTACCATCAGGTCGCCATGGGACACGGAATAATCGGTCAGGAAGCGCACCATCAGCTTCGGGTCCCGCTTCGCTAAATCCAAAGCCGTTTGCTCGACGGAAGGTTGAAGCGCCAGCGCCGTTCCTTCGAGGTCACTCTGGACTGCCTGAATGTCGCGAACCATGTCCGAGTACCGTAGTCGCGCGTAATTCGCCACGAAGTTGAATACCCACCAAGCTGAGTCCCAGGAGAAGTGATCCAGTCCGCCGACCGTAAAGGACGTCGGAACAGCGTCAATACCACAGTACAGCGGGACGTAGCAACTGGTGTAGGTATCATCGAGACCGTACCAGTAGACCCCGCCGATCGCATCGGGAAGCCAACTCCTCGATTGAGAGACAAACGAAAATGCCGTCTGCTGCGTGGAGATGGGCCGCTCCCACGCGTAGTCCACTCCGTCGACCGACCAGTCCATCGGACGGCATCGCACTGGACACCCGTAAGGCCCGGCGTCGATCCCCTTTGTCATGTCAAAGTCGGTTCCTTCGTAGTGGTCACGCATCAACGAGAAGACGTCACCCACGGCTAGCTTCCGATCCGGCTTGATCCAGAGCGGGTAGGGTTTCGCGCCGTCGACGCCGCGATGATAGTCCGGCGAGAGGTTCAGCGAGGGTGCGGCCCGGCGAAAAAGGCTCCACACGCGCGCATCGGCATAGCGCTGGTTCTTGGGGGTGGCCGGGCAATACGCTTCGCAAAACCGGAACGGCTCCCCGGATGTCGGATCATAGAACTTGTGTTCAATCGCAAACGCCTTGACGTTCGCCGAGTAAAGACAGTTTTGCGGATCGTCCAGAGGAAAAGTGCCGATGCGCGCCTTGTTCGCGTGGGCGGCCACCATACCGTCCGGAACGCGACGTGCCACCCAATTGGCACCATCGCCTCCTGGACCGGGACCGATCATCTCCAGGATCCACGCTTCTTGGGTGTCGGCGATCGAAAACGTCTCACCGGATGACCGGTAACCGTATTCCGCGACCAGTTCCGTCATGACGGAAATCGCTTCCCGCGCCGTCTTGGCACGCTGGAGCGCCAATCGCATCAGGTCGACGTAGTGCAGCATGCCGTCAGGGTTACGCAGGCTCTGTCGCCCGCCGAACGTCGTCTCCGAGATCGCCAGCTGGTGCTCGTTCATCAGGCCCACGACGGCGTAGGTGTGCGCCACCTGCTTGATCTGGCCACGAACCTTGCCGCTCCAGTCCTTGATTTCGTACATCTCGCCGGGCTCATGATCGGCTGCGGGTGTGTACTCGAGTCGAGGGTGAAACTCGCCGTCACACGTGTAGGTGATCATGACCGCGCCGTCGGCCGACGCCCCCTTGGTGACGAGAAGGTTGGTGCATGCATGAACCGAGGGAACGACCGCCAGCGCCGCGCAGACACCGACGCAAACGTGTGGTAGTAATCTGTACTTCCTCATGACTCTTGCCTCTTTTTCGGTTTGACACCTCTCATGTTCCGGGCGATTGGACGGCCTCAAGGCGCGGTCCGAACCGGAACCAACTATACCAGATTCGGCGGCGGAAGCCTCCTCGGGCCTATGGGTAACGACATGAACTGACCGGGTCATGGCTGCGTCGACAGTTGCCGACGGGATGGCTTGCCGGATGGGCTCCTGGCATGGGGCGACAGTGTCGGGACGCGTCTTTGCCAACTGAATTTCGAGCTGGCCCTTCTGGCATCAGCGAAGAGCCGAGTCATGGCGAGCGGGGGGCGCCGCTCACATCAGGCCTCGGGGCGTCGCAGGGCACCTTCTATTCGTACGCGCCAGAGCAAGCGCGGAGGATTGGCGTGCTCCAGGTTCCAGCATCGACTGGCTCGGCGCTAGTCAGCTCTGTTCATATGGTCCCGGATGATCCGGTCTGCCACTCGTCTGGCAATCGCGATGGTGTCGGGCTTGCCGGTCACCTGTCGGGTGACGTATGCGCCTTCGATGGTGAGACACAGCTCCTGGGCGAGCTCACCGGGGTCAGCGGCGCCGGCTCGCTCCGCAACCTCGAACACAATCTCCCCGATCGCCTGCTTGTTTCGCTTGGCTGACTGGTGCGCCGGTTCATGTGCCAACGGAAACTCCATGGCCGCGTTCACAAAGATGCAACCATGAAAGTCATCGCCTTCGATCAAGTCCTTGACGACATCCAGCAGCGCATACAACTGGTCGCCCGCAGCGCGGCCCCCGGCTTTACGAATCATCCCGCGGAATCGCTCGCGCAGCTCCCGATCATATCGGTCCAGAACCGCCAGCATGAGATCGTCCTTGCTCTCAAAGTGCTTGTAGAAGGAGGTCTTCGTGATCCCGACGTCGTCGAGGATCTGGTCAATCCCTACATTTCGAAAGCCGTCGCGGTAGAAACGATGGCTTGCGGCATCGATCAGGCGCTCACGTGTATTGCTGGGCATGGGTGATCCTCAGGGCATCGCTCCCGCGTCTTTGCGGGTGCACTTCAAGTACACCGAAAGTGTACCACAAGTCCACTGGTAGCGCGTTGCGAGGATGGAAGAATAGAGGTGTTCGGTAACCACAAAGAAAAGGAGGCTCGACATGAAACGGTATCTCTACTTTACGTACGGCGTGGCGTGTCACGCACTGTTTTTGGCTGTGTATGCTTGGATGATCGCGTTCGTCGGCAACATCGGCTTCGGGCTGATCCCCACGATCGACGGCCGCCCTTCCGGATCGCTCTACGGCGCGCTCGCTATCGATGCGCTGTTGATCGTCCTGTTCGTCGTGCCGCACTCTGTCATGGCAAGACCGGCCTTCAAACGATGGTGGACGCGCTTCGTGCCGCAGCCCATCGAACGCAGCACCTACGTGCTGGTCTCTTGCGTGCTGATGGCGCTGCTGCTCTGGCAGTGGCGGCCGATCGGTGGTGTCGTGTGGCACGTAACCAACCCGGTGGGCCGGTGGACGTTGTACGTACTCTTCGTATCTGGCGCGCTGCTGGTGCCTGGCGTCAGCCTGTTGATCAACCACTTTGATCTTTTCGGAACACGTCAGGTGTGGCTGCACCTTCGAGGGCGTGAGTACTCGCACCTCCCGTTTCGCACGCCGCTGACGTATCGCGTGGTACGGCACCCGCTGTATATCAGTTGGATGATGTTGTTTTGGGCTGCACCCACGATGACGGTGGCCCACCTGCTGTTCGCCGTACTGACCACGGCGTACATGCTGATCGCAATCCCGTTTGAGGAGCGCGACCTCGTCACGCACTTTGGCGATCGATATGAAGAATACCGGCGGCGCGTGGGGGCGTTGATCCCGCGACTTGGTTGTGCCAAGGAGGGGCCGCAACGCCCGGAGGTTGCGGCGGACGCCGCGTAACACGCCTGCAGCCGAGAATCGAACAATCGGGAGAGTGAAACGATGACATCTACGATGAAGCGTACTGCGATTGTGGTTCGTGACGACGGGTACGACCGTCTCTATACGCCATTTACCTTTGCGTATCTCGCAGCCAGGCAAGGCGTGGAGGTAGACATGCTGTTCACCTTGTGGGCCGTGCGCGTCCTAACGGAGGCGGGCGCCAAAGCGGCTCGGACACATCGCCAGAATCCCGAAGACGAAGCAGCCTTCCGCGAGATGTTGCGTCGCATCGAGTTCCCGCAGGACTTGCGCGAGCTGATTCGAATGGTGAAGCAGACAGGAACCGTGCGGTTGTACGCGTGCCAAGCGGCGGCCCGGACATTTGGCGTCCACGACGGAAACTTGCTGCCCGAAGCGGAGGGTATTGTGGACCCGTTGTGGTTCCTGAATGAGAAGGCTGTGCCGGCCGACCACTGCCAGTACTTCTAACCTACCGTCGGCACTTGCGACGTCGGCGTACAACGAAGACTCGATGTGGCGCAATCGCGGCGAGTTGTTCGCCGGACGCGCGGCGATCAAGGACTTCCTCCGCCGCAAGTGAGCCAAAGAGCTCGACTATCGTCTGATGAAAGAGCTTTGGGCGCTCATAGACAACCGTATTTCGGTGCGATTCGAGTACGAATGGCACGGCGCTCCCGGGCAGTGGTACCGCGCGCACGGGAACGAGCATTGGGAGTTCGACGCCGACGGCGTGATGCGCCGGCGAGAGGCCAGTATCAACGACGTTCCGATCGACGAACATGAGCGTCGATACGGCCCTCTGGGCGCACGGACTCACGCGTCGGCTTGACCCTGAATCGCGCCAACATCGAAGTGAGGCCGCTGAGCATTCAAGAGTCGCCAGTTCGGTCACGCCAAACCGGGCGGGCGCGGGCCCAAGGGGGCTGTCAACCCAAAGGAATGGGACCTTTTCAAGATGGGCATTTCCGGAAATGGCCCTATCTGGACCCCGGGGCTTGCTTTCAAGGCCGGATTCGGTATTTTCCGTTCACAGCGGTTGACCGCGGTCGGTGCATTGTGCGAAGCGGCCGAAATGAGGTGCAAAACCGCGCATGCGGGCGTAATTCAGTGGTAGAATGCCAGCTTCCCAAGCTGGACGTCGAGGGTTCGAATCCCTTCGCCCGCTTTCCTGTTCAACCTTCCGATGAGGCCGCTTCTTGGGCCACGTCTTACCGGGCGTGTCCGTCGGTTTTGAGCCACCTGGTTTTGATCTGCGGGGCCGGCCACTCGGACGCCGTTGCTTGTCGGCTACCTGTCATCCTGGATAATGGTCCCGTTCGGCGGACTCATTCTATTCGTGAGGAATCATGACCCTGAAGAAGGGGACTAAGCTCGGACCCTACGAGATCCTCTCGCCCATCGGCGCGGGCGGGATGGGCGAGGTCTATCGTGCCAAGGACACCCGGCTCAAGCGGGAAGTCGCCATCAAGGTGCTTCCCGACGTGACTGCGAAGAATGCCGACGCGCTGGCTCGGTTTCAGCGCGAGGCCGAAGCGGTCGCAGCGCTGTCCCATCCAAATATCATGGCGATTTACGATGTCGGGCGCGAGAATGATACCTCTTTCCTGGTTTCCGAACTGCTTCGGGGCGACACGCTACGATCCTGGCTCGGGCGACTTTCGTTTCCGTGGCGGAAAGCCGTCGAAATCGCGGTGGCCGTCGCGGACGGTATGGCCGCCGCGCATGCCAAAGGCATTATTCACCGCGACCTGAAGCCTGAGAACATTTTTCTGACCGACGACGGTCTTGTGAAGATTCTTGATTTTGGCCTGGCGTCGATCCGGCAACCTTCGGGCGACGCGAGCCGAACGGTAACGCTCGACACCAAGCCGGGAACTGTGCTCGGTACTGCGTTCTACATGTCGCCGGAGCAGGTTCGCGGCCAGGTGGTCGATGCACGCTCGGACGTATTCTCGTTCGGCTGTGTTCTCTACGAAGCACTCACCGGAAAACGTGCGTTCGGTGGCCACACGACCGCAGACGTTTCCGCAGCCATTTTGTCCAAGGAACCGGTTAGCATTACTGAATTGGGTACCGGTGTACCACCGGAGTTGATTCGGACGGTTACCCGGTGCCTGGAAAAGAACCCGCGACAACGCTTCCAATCGTTCGAAGATCTGGCGTTCTCGCTGCGGAACGTCCTGGCCGACACCGCTGCGCGCCGAGTTGCCGAGCCAGTGGACTCGTCATCATCTGTCGACGAAGCCCCCTCCATTGCGGTACTTCCTTTCGAGAACATGAGTGCGGATCCTGAGAATGAGTACTTCAGCGACGGGATTTCTGAGGAGATCATCAACGCGCTCGTTAAGGCCCGCGGACTGCGCGTAGCCGCCCGCACGTCGGCATTCTCGTTCAAAGGTAAACATGCAGATGTGGCCGAGATCGGCCGCAAGCTCAATGTAACCACTGTGCTGGAGGGAAGTGTTCGCAGGGCGGGCGACCGGGTTCGGATCGTGGCGCAGTTAATCCAGGTGGCTGACGGGTATCATCTCTGGTCGGAGCGTTTCGATCGCAAGCTGGAGGACGTGTTTGCCGTCCAGGATGAGATCGCTCGAGCGATCGTTGATGAGTTAAAGGTAACACTGGTCGCCGGGTCCGATCAGGACCTCGTTCAACGAGAAACAAAGAACCTCGAAGCCTATGAACTCTACCTGAAAGGGCGTCACTACTTGCATCAGCGTTCTCCGGCAACGGTTCGTCTCGCCATCCAATGCTTCGAACGCACCATTCAACTCGATTCCGAGTACGCCCTCGCATATTCAGGCCTGGCTGACTGTTATGCGATCCTTCTCGTGTACGGATGGATGTCAGCCGACGGCAGCCGTGCGAAGGCAGAGGGAGCGGTGACACGAGCCATAGCCTTGGCGCCATCCTTGTGGGAGGTGAACTTCTCGCGTGCCTTGTATACCTTCTATTTTGAGCGGGCATGGCGAAAGGCCGAACCATGTTTTCAAAAAGCAATCGAAATCAACCCCCGATCCTCGCTTGCGCAGGTTTACTACGGAGCGTTTCTGGCGACGCAGCGCCGCGCGGACGACGCAGTCACACACACGACGCTGGCCTGTCAACTGGATCCCTTGTCGCCGTTCACCCTCGGACTTACGTCGTCCGCCCTTCAGGCCCTCGGCCGATTCGATGCGGCTGCGCGCGCGGCCCAACAGGCTCTCGATCTGCAGCCCGACTACCTGTTCGCACTCTGGATTCGCGGGCTGGCGCTCTCTGCTCTTGGACGACACAAGGAGGCACTGGAATTACTGGAGCGTGTCACAACGTTGTCGCGTGCCCCGATTTTCGTAGGCTTGCTAGGACTGGGATTGGCGCGCGCCGGGCGCCGTGACGACGCGATTCGCCTGCTGCACGAACTCGAAGATCGGGGCAGCCGTGGCGAGTACGTCCCTGCATTCACAGTACTGTCGATCCATACCGGTCTCGGTGATGTTCCGGCGATGCGAGACGCACTAACGAAGGTCGTGTCCGAGTCCACAGCTCCGTACGGCCCCCTTCTCACATCCGTTGTGTTCCTGGAAAAATATCGAGACGACGCCGAGATCCACCGGTTGCTACTCGAGGTATACGGCTGGTGATAAAGAGCCCTGCCGTATGTCGACACGGTCTGCAGTTTCGTGCGCGAGTTCTCGCGACCCGGCGTGCGCGACAACCGAGCCAATGAGGAGGCTGAGAGCAGAGTAAGCTCGCCCTTTGTTGAGATGGTCACTGAGTTGGTCAGTCGTCACTTGGTGGTGACTTGTAAGTCAGGATCTCAGTGACCAGCGAACCACTTGCAACCCTCGTTTGTTGCTGAAAACGCGGCCATAACTCCTTTCGTGGCAATTGGTTGCAAGTGTAGCGTCGCATTCCCAAGCTGGACGTCGAGGGTTCGAATCCCTTCGCCCGCTATCTCCTTCTATCACCGGCAGTTACGAAGAACTCGCCCTGCAACTCCATGGCATTTGTCTTTTATCGTTCGGCTCAAAAAGCCGCGTTTTCGGCTGGCAATCAGCGATCACGAAAGGTCATCCATGCAAGCGGGACGTCTTTGAATCGAATACGCGTAACTCGCTGCGATCCTGTGACGCATCATCACCGCGCGATGAACGGGGTCAGGACTGGGTCAGTCGGGCCGGGCGTCGATGACACGAGGCAATGGACTGCGTGACGTCAGGTAGCCACAAGCCACACATGATCCACGGACGACATGCGAAGTGTGATGGCAAGAGATCCTATCCGTGTCGAGCAGGCGTTGGGCCGGGAAACGTCGACAATCTGCCATGGCGCTGTATTTCACACAATTGTGGTTGTCCAGACGGGGAGTGGGGACAGACCCATATCGGTCCAAAGGTAGCACATAGATAGCCCTGTCCCTCCTCAAGAACGCGTTCGCCTTGCGGTACAAGGACCGATCCCTTGCTCGCGCCACTGAATACCATCGGCGAAACCGGAGCTGTGTGTCGTCAGGTCAAAGCAAGATTCGACGTCGATAAGGTAGCTCCGGGAGTGCGAGAGAACCTATTTCTCCTCGGCCGGTTGTGCCGGAGGTAGCTGGACGCGCCATCTGTTCGCTTCTTCGGGCCTTGCCTGCATGTCGTAGAGCTGCACCAACTCCATCCTTGCCTTGACGGTACGTGGGTGGCCTGGACCCAGCGCAGCCACGAGGATATCGTGGGCTTCGAGCAAGACCCGTTCAGCATCTTCGAACCGCGACAGTTTTCTAAGGACCGTGCCGTATGTCGTTAGGTAAGCGCCGAGATAGGAATGACCGGCGGGCAGTGATTCCCGCCCAGCCTTGATCGTGGCTGCCAGAAGCACCTCGGCCTCCTTCAGACGCTCCTGCCTAATGTAGAGACCGGCGAGATTATTCATCGCTGTGATCGTGTCTCGGTGCTTCTCCCCCGAAACTTCTCGCCACAATTCCAGCACCCTTACCAGCAGCGGCTCCGCTTCGGCCAATCTACCCTGCTCCTGATAGATCTGAGCGAGTGTGCCCATGGCCGTAATGGTGCGCGGATTCTCCTCGCCGAAACGCATGCGCAACATCTCCAGCGAGTTGGCGCAGAGCCGTTCGGCCTCGTCGTATTTCTTCCTACGAAGATAGACCCGTGCGAGGCTATTGGCGCACGTCAGCGTGCGCGGATGATCAGGGCCTAAAGACGCGCGGATGGCGTACAGAGTACGCACGAGCAGCGTCTCGGCATCCTCCAGCCTTCCAAGCACGTAGTAGACCGTCGCCAACCCAACGGCGGCGTTCAGGGTGTCGGGATGCTGCTCTCCAAGAACCCGGCGCGAGCGCGCCACCACTTCTTCGAATATCCCGATAGCTTCGTCGTAGCGTCCTTGCGACTTGTAGAAGACGGCCAAGTCGTTCATCGCCGCCAGCGTTGATGGATGCTCAGGACCGCGCTGTGCCAGAGAGGTCTCGAGCGATCTGCGGTACATTTCCTCGGCCTTCTCGGGGAGTTCGAGATTGCGAAAGACCGCAGCCAGTGACGCCATGACGTCCGTCGTTCGCCGATCGCGCGGCCCAACGCTCTTCTGAAGTCGACGCAAGGCATCTTCCAGGGCCGCCGCGGCCTTCTTGTATTGGCCTCGCGCGGCATCGATCCTTCCTAACCCGAAAAGGATACGCGCCATGGCCGGGTTATCACTTCCATGTATGTCCCGCAGCTGCGCCAGAGATCCGGACAACAGCGCCTCAGCCTCGTCGTAGTGGCCCTGGTCGATCCGCAATTGTGCCAAGGCATCGGTTGCCTCGTACATTGCGCGCTTGTCTTTATCCTGTGCACGGGCGAGTAAGTCGCAGGCACGTTCCAGGTGGCGTTCCGCGCGGTCGTATTCGCCGAGGCTGCGGTAGGTCTTACCGAGGGTCAGATGGATCGCGGATGCGACGACAGGCTGATTCGAGAAGCTGGCCTCCACGCGCTCCTCGGCAACGGCCAACACATCCCGCATCCGGACGTCCCTGCCCTGAGCTTCCGGCGAAACTGCAGCAAGAAGATCCTCGTTCAGGAATTCATTCACAGCACCTGCAATCGTGCTTTCACGCTGAGCACGCCGTTCCGCATCTTTGGCGCGCACCAACCCGAGGCTGGTGCCGGCGACACCGACCAACAGAAGAACGGCGATGACGACGCCCGCAACAAGCGCCGCCTGGTTCCGCCGAGCGAACTTGCGAAATCGGTAGGACGCCGTCGGCGGGCGAGCGATGACGGGCTCATCCGTCAAGTAGCGGCGGATGTCCATGGCCAGACTATTCACCGTCTCGTAGCGGCGCGAGCGATCCTTATCCAAAGCCTTCATGGCAATCCAATCAAGGTCGCCGCGCAGCATTCGGCTGAGCGAGGCTGGATCGGTGCGACTTCCCTGCGCGACCTTCGCGGCCCGCTCGCCCAGCGTTCTGACGCGCGTCGAAGGCGTAGGCGGGTCCTTTTCCCGGATCAGACGCTGAAACTCGACCACCCCCGCATCGCCCAGCAACAAGCGATCGATGGGCGTCGACCCGGTGAGCATTTGATACAGCAACACACCGAGTGAGTAGATATCCGTACGGGTATCTATGTCACGCTCGCCGGCGGCTTGCTCAGGGCTCATGTACTCGGGAGTGCCGACCATTTGGCCCTGTTCGGTAATCAAAGGTCGACCTTCAAACGCGTCGTCGAAGACCTGCGCGATGCCGAAGTCAATCACCGTTGGTGCCGGTTTCCCGTCCTGATTGATCACCAGCACATTGGCCGGTTTGATGTCGCGGTGGATGATTCCCTTCTGGTGGGCGTGTTGCACCGCGTGACACACCGTAGTGAACAGTTCGAGTCGTGCCCTCAGATCCAAGCCGTGGGTGTCGCAGTACTCAATGATCGGCGGTCCTTCCACCAGCTCCATCACGAAATAGGGGCGGCCGCCATCCGTCGCGCCCGCGTCAAGCACGCGAGCGATGTTCGGGTGGGTCATCATCGCCAAAGCCTGGCGTTCCGCCTCAAAGCGAACGATGACTTTCCGCGTGTCCATTCCGGGCTTGATCACCTTCACCGCGACGTGGCGACGAACCGGTCGGAGCTGCTCCGCTTCATAGACGATGCCGAACCCGCCCTCACCCAGCAGGGAGAGGATCTGAAAGCGTCCGGTGGCTTCCAATTCTTCGCGTATGTGTTGGTCGGTCCTGTCCATTTGGCCGACATGGAACGTCCGGCCTGCGGCAGGCACGTCGAGGCAGACCTGCGCGACTTCATCTTGCGCCAGCATGCCTTGGACCTTACGGAGCACTTCGGCGTCATCTGCACACTGTTCGCGCACCCACGCGAGGCGACGATCGGAGGCTTGCTCGCACGCGTCGTGGAACAGTTGTTCAGCTCGGGCGAACTGGGCCGGTGTCATGGCTTGGGCCCATCGCTGAGTTCATCAGCCAACCAAGCGCGCGTCACGCGCCATTCGCGCGTGGCTTGCGTCCGCGAAATGCCGAGCACGGTAGCAGCCTCTTCAATGGTCAGCCCACCAAAGTAACGCAACTCCACCAGTTGCGCTTTCTGTGGGCTGAGGTCCGCCAGGCTCTGCAGTGATTCTTCCAAGGCCATGAGATCTACGTCCGTTCCACGCGTTGCTTCCATCGAGTCGCTCAAAGTGACGCGGTTGCCGAGGCCCTTGCGTTTTGCAGCCGATTTGCTTCGGGCATGGTCAACGAGGACTTGACGCATGACTTTGGATGCCAACCGAAAGAAATGCGTTCGGTCGGCCACCACGATCCGCCCACTGCCCGCCATTTTAACAAACGCCTCGTTCACGAGCGCGGTTGGCTGAAGCGTATGGCCGCAACGCTCATCATTGAGGTGTTTCGCGGCCAGTTTTCTCAATTCGTCATAGACAAAAGGAAGCAGGGTGCGGGCGGCCGAATCGTCGGGCCCGACTTCAGCGAGAATTCGTGTGGCTGTCTCGCTGTCCATGCCTGCGGCCAACGCTCCACGTCTGTGCGTTCGAGTCTGTTTCCAGCGTAGGGTCCGTACGCCGACGCGACCGCGATCACCGACGACTTCAGCGGTTCGCCATTAGAGCATATTGGCGGGGCCAGCTCATTACTAGGTTTCGATCCCAGGTCGCTTTGCTCGGGCCTCGGCGATTTCGACCATAACGTCCTTTGCCGTAGTCAGTTAGCTTCCGCGTGTTGGACGCCTCCCAGCTGAAGATCGCCGAGAACTCATGCTCTTTGGAGCGCGCCGCGCGTTTTCCTCGCTGGGTAGGGTGACGGGCCAGGATTCCCAAAGACATCGCGCGGAGCGAACGGTTGGCGAACAGTACCGACCGTTTCCGCGCCGCCATCACGGTTACAGAGATTTGGATTGCCTCGGGTACGCGTCTTCCTGACGAAGGCGATGGTCCACATTGAAGAAACGGGAATGGCCGCAACCGGGGCGGGATGAACAAGGAGAAGCATTTGATGAGCCTCATGAAATCATTGTGCCTATCGACCATGACGGTGGTCCTCTTGGCAGTCTCTGCTGGACGCGCCGTTGCGGAGCCCCAGTCGGTTCGCCACGGATCGAACACGAATAGGGCAGCGGAGGCGGCGCTGGCCATCGGGCCCCGTGACACATTGTCGTCGCAGCAGCAGACGACGCTTGTCGCGCTGTTGAGCGACGAATCGCCCGAGGTCCGCTGGAACGCGGCCGAGACGTTGGGCAAGGCCGGTACCAAAGAAAAGACAGTGATCGAGGGACTGATTCACGCCCTACGCGACTCGGAACCCCGTGTGGTAGCCACCGCAGCCCAAGCATTGGGCAAGTTGGGCGCCGAGACGAGCGTCGAGCCGCTGATCGAGACGCTGAGTAATTCCGATGCGCGGATTCGCTGGGTGTCGACTCTGGCCCTCGGTGAAATCGGACGGCCTGCGGCCCCGGCCGTCCCGGCGTTGATCAAAGCGCTCGGCACGGATCGGGATGAAATGGTGCGCGCCACGTCCTGCAAGGCGCTCGGTCAAATAGGCACGGCGGCTCGTTCCGCGAAGGAGGCGTTACAGCAGGCGGCGATGAAAGACAAGCCGACCGTTCGCGGGCCCGCGCTGACCGCGCTCGCCGCCATCGGCGTTGATACGCCGGAGGCCATGCAACTGATACTCGATGGGTTCAACGATCGAAACAGCATCGTGCGGATTGGGGCGATCGCCGCGGTTGTCAAGCTTGGCTCCAAAGGCATCGTCGCGTTGCCTCAACTCGTCGAAACGCTCAGTGCCAACGACCCGATCGTGCGACTGTACTCGGCCGACGCGTTGGGCTCGATGGGCAGCGCCGCCCAGGAAGCGATACCGGCGCTGTTGGATAATGTCCATCACCAGCATAGCGGCGTGCGTTTCAAATCCACGTTTGCAGTCGTCAACATCTGTCGAAGCATCCAAGAGGAAGGCCCGGCCGGCGCCGACGCCGTGCCCTTCCTGCTCGAGGCACTCTACTCCGACACGCCCGGCATCGTCGTGGCCGCAGAGGCGGCGCTCGGCGCCATCGGCCCCGATGCCTTCGGCGCGGTCGAGGATTTGAAGGGCCTGACCCGGCACGACGTTGCCTTGGTCCGGATCCGGGCCACCCAAGCCCTTGCGGCGATTGCACCGGAGGCGATCCAGTCTCAACCGATCGATCCGCAGGTCCGGGCCGGCAGTCATTGACAAAAGATGTTGCGCAACGTCGATGCGATGCGCACGGACGAAAATGCATTCAATCCTGTATTAGGGAAGAACCAATGAAATCGAATTCGTATGACCCGATGTTAGCCTCCCGCCCGCCCGGCAGACGTGCGCGAACGATGGCCCCAGTCGGCGTCGCCTTGGTCGTCGCCGCGATGAGCCTCGTGGCCCGCGGATCCGACGTGGACAACATGTATGACGTGTCGCTGTCAACGACCGGCCAAAGCGTGTGGGGACCTGGTACGACTGCGCCCCCAAGCGGTGGGTCCATGAACATTGTCAACGTTACGTGGCCCGACACAAGCGTCGCACTTGATCAGATTGCAAGCTTTACGATTCCGGACGAGTGTCTAGACTTGTCCGGCGCCTGCGAGGGTCTCTGTGAAGGCGTAAAGGACACCTGTTACGCTGGATGTGAGGTGCTTGGCGGCTGCGTCGGAGGCGGCGGCTGCACCTTGTGCGCTTCGGAAAGCACATGCAAGAACTGCAAGAGCGACTGCCGGGACGCGCGTGATGCCTGCAAAGCTCCGTGTGCGGGGTTGAAGACTTGCCTGAGCGACCTCTTCCCCGATCTCGTCGGTGTCACCTTCAGGTTCGGTGCCGATGTCTCGTTCAGAACGAGGGGGAACATGGGCATGCGGTTTAACACGACCGACATGGTCCGAACGACAGACCTGAACTACACCGGTGACGCGTCGATCCTCTCACCGCCGGCGAACTCGTTCTACGCTGGGGATACGATTGTACTCGACACCGCCTTCATGGCGGACAACGCCGCAGAGCTGCTGTCCCCGGTTCCGACCGACGGTGGTCTCTCGCTCGACGCGCTTTGGGGCTTCTACGTCCGGGCGGAAGCTGAGTTCTGCATCTTTGATTGCGTCTCGCCACCGGTGCTCGAGATCGACACCTTCGAAAACGGAAACCCGCCCGTCGATCAGCTTCTCGAAATCGGGCCGGAGAAGTTCTGCCTCAGCACCTGGCCGGAAGTAGGCGATCCGAACACGGGGAGTATCTGCCAGTCTGCCTCGTCGCCGCTTCCTCCCGGATTCTCGTTCGTATCCGGTATCAAGGGCTACTGGCAGTTGCCGGCCGTGCCCGTGACGTCCGCCCACGACCTGATCAATCCGAACAAGGTAATCGCCTCGGGCGAACAGGAGTTTATGGAGGTCAGCCTCGATCTCGACAAGTGGCTGACGCGCCTTGTCAGCGTGAAGGTGGCCGGAATCCCGTTTCCCGATGCGTCCATTTCGTATGAAACGGCCTTCGTGGGCATCGATTTCCTCGACTGGGACTTCCGGATTCACACCGCGCTCCAGCATCTGTTCGGGTTCGATCCGGTCGTCCAAGTGACCCTTGCCTTCCCGCAGCCGATCAGTTACCGGATTCTCGACAGCGGCGGAAACCCGGTCGGCGGGACGCAGAACGGTGCCACGGTGGTCCTCGACGCCGGGCAGAAACTCGAACTGAGCGGTCCGTCGGTTCCGACCGATGTGGTGCCCACGTTCGCCATCAAGAACGCTCCGAACTTCTCAAACGACACGGAAACGCACGTTGATTTCAACATGGCGCTGCGACTTCTGTTCGGCGGGCTTGTCGTGCCCGCGTTTTCGATCAGTCCCGGTACCTGCGCACCGGATCCGTTCGGGGATCTGTGCTTGCCGACGCTGGATTTCGGCGGGC
>Ga0055449_10000181_pt1 | contig 17889 bp, 20 predicted proteins | sample China_Galinas_PW_2_FD_57739 | JGI IMG/M metagenome (GOLD analysis project Ga0055449, IMG submission 57739) | Wetland microbial communities from San Francisco Bay, California, USA, that impact long-term carbon sequestration - China_Galinas_PWB_D1 | ecosystem: Environmental > Aquatic > Marine >... | reverse complement strand
CGATGGCAGCCACCGCCGATTGGTTGCATGACTACACCGCGCGCTTGTTCGAGCGGGGTCTGCCCTGGTGCGACGGTGCCCGGGAGTTGCTCGAGGCGTTGGCGTCCGACGGCATGCCGATGGCGTTGGTGACCAACACGCGGCGCTCGCTCACCGAGCGGGCACTGAACACCATTGGCCACCAGTATTTCTCAGCGGTGGTGTGTGGCGACGAGGTGGCCAGCGGGAAACCGGCGCCCGATCCCTACGAGCTGGCGGCCGAACTTCTGGGCGAAGCACCCGCCGACTGCCTGGCCATCGAGGACTCGGTGACCGGTACAGCTTCGGCTGAAACCGCGGGTTGCCCGGTATTGGTCGTGCCCAACGACGTTGACGTCCCGCGCAGCCCGCGTCGCCTGCATGTGGCGTCACTGGTCGGGCTCGACGTCGCGAAGTTGACGGCGATCTACGCGCAACTGGACAGCCAGTTCGGTGAACGCACTGCCTGATTCAGGCTGATTCAGTACGTGCACTCGTTGTAGATGACCTCGGTGATCGGCTTGCCCGCTGCCGTGGCGTCGACTGCGGCCTGGGCGGTCGGGCCGATCCCGGCGGCGGGGTTCGCCACCCCGGCCAGTGACAGCAGGGCCACACACCCGTTCTGCACGAGCGCCACCAGCTGACAGGGTGCAGAACTGCCGCCGAACCCCGGCGCTGAGCTGCACTGGCCGAGGGTCGCGTTCACCGCCTCGGTCTGGCTCGCGGCGTGGTTCACCCAGACCGCAAAGCCCGGGTTCGGCCACCCCGTGCGGCCATCGGGATCGTAGGCAATCGCGGCCCATTCGCCGGGCGCGGCTTCCGCCGTTCCCACCCCGGACACCATGCAGAGCGTCGCGCCGATCAGAGCGCCACAGCAAGCCAGCGGTCTCATGTCGTCATCCTTCCCTGTTTTTCGGCGGCTTCGTCTGGATATACCCGATTGCCCGGCCGCTGATGCTTCAATGGCCTGACGCCGTCACATCGAAAGAGGTGCCTCATGGCTGGTCACGGTCCGGTCGGGGATTCACCAGAGATCTTCGAAGAAGACGAGGAATTCGCTTCAGGCCGTAGCGCCGTCCGGATCGCGTCGGTGGCCGCCCTCGGCGGGCTGCTGTTCGGCTACGACAGCGCAGTGATCAACGGTGCGGTGGACTCAATCCAGAAGAACTTCGGCATCGACAACGCGACGCTGGGGTTCGCGGTCGCGTCCGCGCTGCTCGGTGCGGCGCTGGGCGCGGTGACGGCTGGGCGCATCGCCGACCGAATCGGCCGCATCGCGGTGATGAAAATTGCGGCGGTGCTGTTCTTCATCAGCGCGATCGGCACCGGGTTCGCCACCAGCGTCTGGTTGGTGGTGCTCTTCAGGGTCACCGGCGGCATCGGCGTGGGGGTCGCGTCAGTGATCGCGCCCGCGTACATCGCCGAGACGTCGCCGCCGGGCATCCGTGGCCGGCTGGGTTCGCTTCAGCAACTGGCAATCGTGTCCGGCATCTTCGTCTCGCTGGCGATCGACTGGGTGCTGGCGCACATCGCCGGCGGCGCCGATAACGAGCTCTGGCTTAACATGGAGGCCTGGCGGTGGATGTTCATCGTGATGGCCGTGCCTGCGGTGGTCTACGGCGCGCTGGCATTCACGATCCCGGAGTCACCCCGCTATCTTGTTGCCACGCACCGGATTCCGGAAGCCCGTCGGGTGTTGACCAGACTGCTGGGCGCGAAGAACCTGGAGATCACCATCAACCGGATCCAGGAAACGTTGCGCGCCGAAAAGCCGCCGTCCTGGGCAGACCTGCGCAAGCCCACGGGCGGGATCTACGGAATCGTCTGGGTCGGACTCGGGCTGTCGATCTTCCAGCAGTTCGTCGGGATCAACGTGATCTTCTACTACTCCAACGTGTTGTGGCAGGCGGTGGGGTTCGGTGAGGAGTCGTCGTTCACGATCACCGTCATCACGTCGATCACGAACATCCTGACCACACTGATCGCGATCGCGCTGATCGACAAGATCGGCCGCAAGCCGCTGCTGCTGATCGGCTCGACGGGCATGGCCGTCACGCTGGGAACGATGGCGGTGATCTTCGGCACGGCGACACAGGTCGACGGACAGCCTCAATTGGGCGGTGTGACGGGTCCGATGGCGCTCGTCGCCGCCAACCTGTTCGTGGTGGCGTTCGGCATGTCGTGGGGGCCGGTGGTCTGGGTGCTGCTCGGGGAGATGTTCCCGAACCGCATCAGGGCGGCTGCACTGGGTCTGGCGGCTGCCGGCCAGTGGTCGGCCAACTGGCTGATCACCGTGACGTTCCCGGCACTGCGCGAGGTGCTGGGCGTTGCCTACGGCTTCTACGCGCTGTGCGCGGTGCTGTCGTTCGTGTTCGTGTGGCGCTGGGTGGAAGAGACCAAAGGCAAGTCGCTGGAGGACATGCACGGCGAAGCATGGCGGCGCGAACAGGAAGCGGCTAGCTGACGTCGAGGTGGCCGAAACCGGCGTGACCGCGTCGGTGCCCGCATGGAACAATCGCGACCCGTGAAGACCTTCGACGCGTTGTTCGCCGAACTGAGCGACAAGGCGCGGATCCGGCCCGCCGGGAGCGGCACCGTCGCCGCGCTCGACGGCGGCATCCACGGGCTGGGCAAGAAGATCCTCGAGGAGGCCGGCGAGGTGTGGCTGGCCGCCGAACACCAAAGCGACGACGAGTTGGCCGACGAGATCAGCCAGCTGCTGTACTGGACCCAGGTGCTAATGATCGCGCGCAACATCGGTCTCGACGACGTGTATCGGAAGCTGTAGATGCTACGAGTTGCGGTGCCGAACAAGGGCGCATTGAGTGAGCCGGCCAGCGAGATCCTGGCCGAAGCCGGATACCGCCGTCGCAGCGACCCGAAGGACTTGACGGTCATCGACCCCGCCAACGATGTCGAGTTCTTCTTCTTGCGGCCCAAGGACATCGCGATCTACGTCGGATCCGGCGACCTCGACCTCGGGATCACCGGACGTGATCTCGCCGCCGAATCGCAGGCGCCGGTGCGGGAACGGCTCGCGCTGGGCTTCGGCTCGTCGAGTTTTCGCTACGCCGCGCCGGAAGCCGGCGATTGGACAGAACGCGACCTGTCCGGTAAGCGGATCGCGACCGCGTACCCCAACCTCGTGCGAAAAGACCTCGCGGACAAGGACATCGACGCGACCGTGATCCGGTTGGACGGTGCCGTCGAAATCTCGGTGCAACTGGGCGTAGCCGACGCCGTCGCAGACGTCGTCGGATCGGGCAGAACGCTGCGCAGCCACAACCTGGTGGCTTTCGGTACGCCGCTGTGCGATTCGGAAGCCGTACTGGTCGAACGCGAAACACCCGACGAGGAGTCCGCCGCTGCCCGCGACCAGCTCGCAGCACGGGTGCAGGGCGTGGTGTTCGGCCAGCAGTACCTGATGCTCGACTACGACTGCCCCCGCTCGGTGCTGGACCAAGCCGCCGCGATCACGCCGGGCCTGGAGTCGCCGACGATCGCGCCGCTGGCCGACCCGGACTGGGTGGCGGTGCGGGCGCTCGTGCCGCGAAAAGACGTCAACACGATCATGGACGAGCTCGCGGGCATTGGAGCGAAAGCGATTCTGGCGTCCGATATCCGGTTCTGTCGCTTCTGAGCAGTCTCGGTGCTAGCGTGCCCGGCATGACGGTTGCGCTACTTGGACTTGCCGTTCTGATCGGCGTCGTCGCCGGTTTGCGAACGATGACGGCCCCCGCCGTCATCAGCTGGGCTGCGTTCCTCAATTGGATTCCGGTGGATGACAAGTGGTCTGCGTGGGTCGGACATTGGATCACCGTCACAGTCCTCACCGTTCTCGCGGTCGGCGAACTCGTCACCGACCAGCTACCCAAGACGCCGAGTCGCAAGACGACACCGCAATTCTCCGCGCGGCTGCTCACCGGCGCGTTCGCAGGTGCCGTGCTCGGTTCGGCCTGGCACCACACGTTCGCCGCGCTCGGCGCGGGTGTGGTCGGCGCAGTGTTCGGCACGCTCGGGGGCTATGAGGTGCGAAAGCGTCTGGTGGCCGCGACGGGCGGGCGCGACCTGCCGATCGCGCTGCTGGAGGACGTCGTCGCGATCGGTGGCGGCTTCCTCGTCGCCTACCTCGCGAGCATGCTGTGACGCAACCGTTCGACGCGATCGTCGTCGGCGCCGGACAGGCCGGTCCGCCGCTGGCCGGGCGGTTGACCGAGGCCGGCCAGACCGTTGCCGTGGTGGAGCGCAAGCACATTGGCGGCACCTGCGTCAACACCGGCTGTATCCCCACCAAGACGCTGGTGGCCAGCGCGCACGCTGCGCACCTCGCTCGACGCGGTGCGGATTACGGTGTCGGCACCGGGTCCGTCGCCGTCGACATGGCAAAGGTGCAGGCGCGCAAGGACCGGATCATGCTGGATGACCGGGCCGGCGTCGAGGGGTGGCTGGAGGGTATGAACGGCTGCACACTGATCCGTGGCCACGCCCGGTTCGAAGACCCGCACACGTTGCGGGTGGACGGCGAACTGATCTCCGCCGATCGGATCTTTCTCAACGTGGGCGGGCGCGCGGTGGTGCCCGACGTTCCGGGGTTGCCCGACGTGAACTACATGACGAATGTGTCGATCCTCGAACTCGACCGTGTGCCAGCGCATCTCGTGATCGTCGGCGGCAGCTACATCGCCCTGGAGTTCGCCCAGATGTACCGGCGCTTCGGCGCCGACGTGACAGTCGTCGAACGAGGGTCACGGCTGGCGGCTCGCGAGGATCCCGACGTGTCGGCGGCGATCAAGGATATCCTCGAGGCCGAGGGCATCGCGGTGACGTTGGGAGCCAACGCCATTCGTGTTGCCAGCAACGGGGACGGCGTAGTGGTGACTCCCCGCGACGGCGTGGACCCGATCGTCGGTTCGCACCTGCTGATGGCGGTCGGACGGCGGCCCAACACGGACGACTTGGGCCTTGATCAGGCGGGGGTTCGGACCGACGAGCGCGGATACGTCGTGGTGGACGACCAATTGCGCACCAACGTCGAGCACATCTGGGCGATGGGGGACTGCAACGGTCGCGGCGCGTTCACCCACACCTCCTACAACGACTTCGAGATCGTGGCGGCGAACCTGCTCGACGACGACCCGCGCCGGGTCAGCGACCGGATACCCACCTATGCGCTGTACATCGACCCGCCGCTCGGCCGTGCCGGGCAGACCGTGACTGCGGTCCGCGAGTCAGGACGCAGCGCACTGGTGGGTTTTCGTCCGATGACGCGAGTGGGCAGGGCGGTGGAAAAGGGTGAGACACAAGGCTTCATGAAGGTCGTCGTGGACGCGGAGAGTCACGAGATCCTCGGTGCGGCGATCCTCGGCGTCGGGGGCGACGAGGTGATCCACGCGATCCTCGATGTGATGTCGGCCAAGGCGCCGTACGACACACTCGCGCGGACGATGCACATCCACCCGACCGTCAGCGAGCTGCTGCCAACGCTCCTGCAAGAGATGACTCCGCTGTAGCGCCCGACGGGTCGACGACCACGGCGACCGGGTGCGTGGACCTCGCGTCGGCGGACTTGGAGACGATCGCCACCGGGCATTTGGCAAGCCGAGTCAGCGTTGTGACCGTCGACCCCAGCTCAGTCTTGGCCAACCGGCCCATTCCGACCGACCCGAGGCACAGCATGCCGGCGTGCCGAGACTCGCGGGCCAGGGCGTTCGCCGTGAAGCCCCTGCTGGCCGCGCCGGTCAGCATTACCGTCTCCACCTTGACGGGTTTTTCCAGATCGGCGACGGCGTTGGCCGCCACGCGCAGGGCAAGCTCGGCAATCCCGATGCGATACCCGTTGCCCGGCAGCGCGGAGTCTGCAGGGTTGACGTAGACCAGGCGCAGCGGCACGTCGCGTGCAATTGCCTCGTCGACTGCCCAGATGGCGGCCATGATCGCCGCCCGCGAGCCGTCGATGCCGACGACGACCGGCTTCTCCAACGTGTTGTTTCGCATTGCTATGTCTCCGTTCCCCCTGGCGGGACGGCCTGCTTGCCTTTGCAGCGACGATAGCGACAGGGGCGGGAGGCGCAATGGGGTCTTCAGTCCCTCAGTGCTCGGCAATCGGCTCTTGTTGGCCGGGCACCATTAGCGCCTCTGTACCAGCAGCATCTGTGCGCAGACGCCGATGAACCCTGAGCGGTCGAAGATCTCTGCGGAGGTGACGCCGACGCCGTCGGGGCCGACCGAACCGCGGGCCCGCAGCGCGAAGTCCGCGCCAACCGGTAGCCGGTGCAGGTGCACCACGGTGTCGGTGTTCATGAACACGAAGCGCTGGAAGTCCAGCGTCGAGCCCACTCCGTTGGAGGAGTCGACGGCCAGCATCAGCTTGTCCAACGGCGTGGTGTCCTCGCCGTCGACGAGTTGACCGCGCGGGCTGAGCCAGAACACCGAGGCCCCCGACGGGTCGTCGACCTGACGACGCCACTCGACACTGCCCAGGTAGCCGGTCAAGCCCCACCAGTCGTGCGGCAGCGGCTGCGTCTCGCCTTCGACGAGCGCAGGGTATCGGTCAGATGCGACCTCACTGGTGTCGCTGGTGGCGACGGCCCAGGCGGTCACCCGCGCCACCGGACGGCCGGCGTCCTCGCCGGCCGGCGTCATCTCGGCGGCGAACAGCGATATCCGCCGGCCAGGGCGCTCGACCCAGGCCCGCACTTCGACCGGAGCAACCGGGATCGCGCCGAGGATGTCCAGTGTCACCCGGCCGACGCGCAGTGGGGGAGCGGCCAGGCGCGTGATCGCCTTCGTCAACAATGCCAGCGGCGGGGAGCCGTGCTGGATGGCGGGATCCCAGTTACTGCAAGTGATTTCGGTCGACTCGTAGGTGTCGCCGCGGCCCGATGCTCTTCGCGCAAGCGGCTCATCGCCGAGCCGACGGTAGTAGTAGTCGGTCACGCCGCTGGTTCGACAGGCCAGCCGGGGTAGGGCGGCGGCGTGCCGCCGAATGCCGGACAGTGCGCTTGATGCGCGCACCAGTCGCACAGGCGAGACGTCTTGGGCCGGAAATCGCCTGTGGCGCCGGCAGATTGGATGGCCCGCCAGATGGCCATCAGCGTCTTCTCGAACCTCAGCAACTCGTCGCGGTCGGGGGAATAGTCGAGGATCTGGCCGTCGGCGAGGTACACCAGACGGAGCCGCGTCGCAAGGACGCCGCGCGACCTGAGCAGCGCGACGGCATAGAACTTCATCTGGAACATCGCCTTGAACTCGGCGAGTGCGCGGGCCTCGGGCGGGGCCTTACCGGTCTTGTAGTCGACCACCCGCAGCTCGCCGGTGGCAGCCACGTCGATGCGGTCGATGAACCCGCGCAGCAGCGTGCCGTCGGCCAACTCGACTTCAACTCGTTGTTCGCAACTGTCCGGGTCGAACCGGGTGGGGTCCTCCATCCGGTAGTAGCCCGACAGCAACACCCGCGCCTCGTCGAGCAGCGCGTCGCGTTGTTCGGGCGGCACGCTTGTGGCGAGGTCCGGTTCTGAGGCGACTACGCGGTCCCAGGCCGGCGCGACCAGTGAGATCGCGGTGGCCGGCAGGCGTTGCGGCGCGGGCAGGCCGTAGAGCAGCTCGAGCGTCGCGTGGACGAGAGAGCCGCGCAACTGGGCGGCCGAGGTGGGTTCCGGCAGTCGGTCGATGGCGCGGAACCGGTACAGCAGCGGGCACTGCTTGAAATCGCTGGCGCGCGACGGCGACAATGCGGGCCGCTGGCGATCGCTCGGCTGGCCGCTCATGGGGGAAGCGTAGGCGGGGACACCGACAAACCGTGGGCATGTCGCGCGGCGCGTCTGGCACCCTGAGAGCCGTGCGTCGTACCGGTCCTTTCGAAGCGGGCGATCGCGTGCAACTCATCGACGCCAAGGGCCGTCACTACACGATGATCCTGGCGCCCGGAGCGGAGTTTCACACCCACCACGGCTACGTGGCTCACGACAACGTGATCGGCCAGCCCGAAGGCAGCGTCGTCAAGGCCACCAACGGCGACCGGTTCCTGGTGCTGCGGCCGCTGCTGGTGGATTACGTGATGTCGATGCCGCGCGGCGCGCAGGTGATCTACCCCAAGGACGCTGCCCAGATCGTCCACGAGGGCGACATCTTTCCCGGGGCACGGGTGCTGGAGGCGGGCGCCGGATCGGGGGCGATGACGTGCTCGCTGCTGCGGGCCGTCGGCCCGACCGGCCATGTCATCTCCTACGAGGTGCGCGACGACCACGCCGCCCACGCCGAACGCAACGTCGTCACGTTCTTCGGTGCACGGCCGCAGAACTGGGATCTGGTCATGGCGGACGTGGCGGGGTACGCCGGCGAGCAGGTCGACCGCGCGGTGCTCGACATGCTGGCGCCGTGGGAGGTACTCGACGCGGTAGCCGCGGCGCTGGTGCCCGGCGGGGTGCTGATCATCTACGTCGCCACGGTCACGCAGCTCTCACGCACGGTCGAAGCGCTGCGCGAGCAGCAGTGCTGGACCGAGCCCCGGTCGTGGGAGACCCTGCAGCGGTACTGGGACGTCGTCGGCCTGGCCGTGCGCCCCGAGCACCGGATGCGTGGGCACACCGCGTTCCTGATCAGCGCCCGTCGCCTCGCGCCCGGCGCGGTCGCGCCCACCCCGTCACGGCGCAAGCGGCGACTGTGACCCACCCTTGGGCGCCGAGATCAGACTCAATGCACGCTCCGAGCGAAAAAGCGTGCAGGTAACCTTATTTCGCCCGCCGCAGCGAGCTCAGAAATCGTCGCTGCGGTGCACGCCGCGCCGGGCTGACAGCAGCGCGACTTCCGGGCGCGCTGCCACCAGCCGTTCGGCCGCGTCGAGCACCTCGATGACGTGCGCGCGGTCGGCGGCCGTCACCGCCACGCCGACGCCGGCACGGCGATAGAGCTCCATGGCGCCGGTTTCGGCGGCGGACACCGAAAACCGGCGGCGCAGCTCGGCGACCAGGGGACGCACCACCGACCGCTTCTCCTTCAGCGAATGCACGTCCCCGAGCAAGAGGTCGAGCTCCAGCCACCCGATCCACACCAGGCTCAGCCCGTCGGCGTCGGCGTCGCGGGATTCTGGTTGTAGGTCAGCAAGATGTCGGCCGTCGCCTTGGTCAGCTGCCAGCCGCCCTGCGGATCGGTCTTGAACTCCATCGGGAACGTGAACCCGTTGGTCATCGCCGGGTTCTGGCTGTGCACTGTCACGTCCGCCGTCACGTTGCTCGGCGAGTCGGTGGCCCAGGCGATGTTCTCGGCGGTGAACCCCACCGGCGTATAGCCACTGTCGTGCAGGGCCTTGCCGAACTTGTCGAGCTTTTCTGCGTCGCCGGCACCGGCGCCCTCGACGAGGCCGACCTTCTGGTCGCCTGGCACGGAGGTGTCGGCCAGCCGGTACAGCACGTCGGTGAGCGCCTCGGGCGGTGGTAACGGCGTGTCAGGAGGTGGCGCGGCAATCACCGACGAGACAGTGGTCGTCGCCGACGGGGACTCCGACGCCGCCGGGTGGGTGTCGTTACCGCACGCGGCGACACCCAGCAACAGTGCGGCGGTGACCGCGGCCAGAACCGCCGGAGGCCGCCGCACCATCAGAGGAACCAAACCTTTAGGCCATCGCCGCCTGAAGCAGCGCTACCGCCGACGACTTCGACACCATCCAGCCCTGCGGACCGCCTGGCACGAAGAGAACCGGCCTGGTGACGGGCGACAGGCGCGGGCCCGAAGCGGTGACTTGAGCCGTCACCGAGCCGTCCGGTGCAGGTGGCGAGACGCTGGAAACCGAAATATCGAGGGGCAGCGAGCCGTTCTGGCGGGCTTGGGTCAAGACCTTGTTGGCCTGCCGGCCCTCGATGATGCCGACGCCACCCTGAATCAGAGCGGCGTTCTCGGTGACCGTCGCGCCATTGGTGATCTGGCTCAGGATGCCGGCCAGCTGTCCGCCGAGCGCCGGGTCAGCGTCCAGCGGTAGCGGCGCGCCGAACACCACGGGCGTGATGGCCGGCGACGGGGTGGTAGGGACAGATGCAACGGAGGTCGCACCGACGGCCGCAGCACCGACCAGAGTGGCCGCTGCGACGCCAGTGGTTAGGGATTTCAGGCTCACAAAGGTCCTTTCGTTCCGCCCGGCGAAAACGTAACGCTAGCAGTTCGATCGGCGCGCCTACTTTTTAGACCGCACGCGAACGGGAATTCGCCGGTAGCGTTGGAGTATCCACCGCACCAACTTCCGGTGCGGGAGAGGAGCGCAACATGAGTGAGTCTGAGCGTTCGGACCTCGGAACACCGATGTCCAGCGATGACGCTGCCGAACTCGAAGAGCTGCGCCGCGAGGCAGCAGCCCTTCGTGAGCAACTGGAAACCACCCTGAGCGCCCAGGGCGGGCTGCGCAGTGCCCGTGATATTCACCAGCTCGAGGCGCGCATCGACTCGCTCGCGGCGCGAAACGCGAAATTAATGGAAACCCTTAAAGAGGCTCGTCAGCAGCTGCTGGCGCTGCGCGAAGAGGTCGATCGCCTCGGTCAGCCCCCCAGCGGCTACGGCGTCCTGCTATCGGTTCAAGAGGACGACACCGTCGACGTCTTCACCTCCGGACGCAAGATGCGCCTCACCTGCTCGCCGAACATCGACGCGCAGTCGCTGAAGAAGGGTCAGACGGTCCGGCTGAACGAGGCACTCACGGTCGTCGAGGCGGGCCATTTCGAGTCGGTCGGTGAGATCAGCACGCTGCGGGAGTTACTTTCCGACGGTCACCGCGCGCTCGTAGTCGGGCACGCCGACGAGGAGCGCATCGTGTGGCTGGCCGAGCCGCTGCTGGCGGCCGAGGACATGGCACCCGAGGTGGCCGACGCGCTGGAAGACCTCGACCGGCCCCGCCGGCTGCGACCGGGCGACTCGCTGCTGGTCGACACCAAGGCCGGTTACGCGTTCGAACGCATCCCCAAGGCCGAGGTCGAGGATCTCGTGCTCGAAGAGGTGCCCGACGTCAGCTACAACGACATCGGCGGGCTGACCCGGCAGATCGAGCAGATCCGCGACGCGGTGGAGCTGCCGTTTTTGCACAAGGAGCTCTACCGTGAGTACATGCTGCGCCCGCCCAAAGGCGTGCTGCTGTACGGCCCGCCCGGCTGCGGCAAGACGCTGATCGCCAAGGCGGTGGCGAACTCGCTGGCCAAGAAGATGGCCGAGGTCCGCGGCGACGATGCGCGGGAGGCGAAGTCGTACTTCCTCAACATCAAGGGCCCCGAGCTGCTGAACAAGTTCGTCGGCGAGACCGAGCGCCACATCCGGCTGATCTTCCAGCGCGCCCGCGAGAAGGCGTCCGAGGGCACGCCGGTGATCGTGTTCTTCGATGAGATGGACTCGATCTTCCGGACCCGCGGCACCGGGGTCAGCTCGGACGTGGAGACGACGGTCGTGCCGCAGCTGTTGAGCGAGATCGACGGCGTCGAGGGGCTGGAGAACGTCATCGTGATCGGCGCGTCGAACCGCGAGGACATGATCGACCCGGCGATCCTGCGGCCGGGCCGCCTGGACGTCAAGATCAAGATCGAGCGGCCCGACGCCGAGGCGGCCCAGGACATCTACAGCAAGTACCTCACCGAGCACCTGCCGGTGCACGCCGACGACCTCGCCGAGTTCGACAGCGACCGCACCGCGTGCATCCAGGCGATGATCGTCAAGGTCGTCGACCGGATGTACGCCGAGATCGACGACAACCGGTTCCTGGAAGTCACCTACGCCAACGGTGACAAGGAAGTCATGTACTTCAAGGACTTCAACTCCGGGGCGATGATCCAGAACGTCGTCGACCGCGCCAAGAAGTACGCGATCAAGTCGGTGCTGGAAACCCAGCAGCGCGGCCTGCGCATCCAGCACCTGCTCGACTCGATCGTCGACGAGTTCGCCGAGAACGAGGACCTGCCCAACACCACCAATCCCGATGACTGGGCGCGAATTTCGGGCAAGAAGGGCGAGCGGATCGTCTACATCCGCACGCTGGTCACCGGCAAGTCGTCGAGCGCCAGCCGGGCGATCGACACCGAGAGCAACCTCGGCCAGTACCTGTAGTCAGTCCGCCGCTCACGCGCCACCAACGGCTGACCTGAGTATGGGAGTGCTCTCAGCAACGCACGTCCATGTAGACCGTGGTGTACAACACGTGCTGCACCACGTCGCCGCCGTCTCGAGTGGTGGGTTGGGCGACTTTTTGTCCAGGCCTGATCGATGTCACCGTGCACTGGTCTAGCGGAGCTGCGCCGGTCTTGTTGATGATGACCTTGTAGCCGTTCGCCTGCAGGGAGTCCACCGTGTCCTGAACTGATCCGGAGCCCGATGGAGCCGCCGAAGCCGGTGCCGCCAATCCGATTGTCGCGGCACATATTCCGGCTGCGGTCAGGGTTATGATGGCGAGCTTCTTCATTGAAGCCTCTTTTCGTACTGAGCGACTTTTTCGGCTAGCGGGAGCTCGGCCGTGCCGCTAAGCACAACGTATGACCTACTTCTGGGAAACTTCTTGGTGCCTTGGTCGGCGGCCAAATCCAGTCAGCGCGCCGAATCCCGCTCGAAGGCAGGGAATGACAGGGTGAAGGTGGCACCACGGCCGGGTTCCCCCGTGACGGTGATGTGCCCATCGTGGTCGTGGACTATTTCCCGTACTAGGGCTAGACCAAGCCCGTAATGTCGTCCCTCCGCGGTATGTCCGTCGCCGTACGCGAATCGGTTGAACAACTCACCGGCGGTTTGGGGGTCGAGTCCCGCGCCGGTGTCGATCACCGCGATTTCTACCGTGGTGCCAGTCCGCATTGGGCGCATGACTACTCGCCCACCGGGTTTCTCGTATCGGAGGGCATTGTCGACCAAGGCAATCAGCGCCCGTCTTAGTGCAGATGTTGACCCCATCACGACTGCGCCCGATGCGGCGGCATCGTCGATCGCGAGCGCGATGCCGAGACTCTGGGCGCGTGCCGCGGCGGCCGCCAGGACCTCTTCGGCAAGCGCGAGCAAGTCGACTCGTTCTCGCTGACGGGGCGCGGTCCCTGCCTCGAGAGAGGCGGCGAGCAGCAGGTCGTCGACCACGTCACCGAGAGCCCGCGTATCGGCAACCAATCCTTCGAGTCCCTTGGACACGTTCTCGCCGAGCTCTTGCTTGCCGACTATGCGGGCGAGAATCTGCGCTCGTGTGTGCAGCAGGGTCAACGGCGCCCGCAGCTCGTGGGAGGCGTCGGCCACGAACCGGCGTTGGAGGTCCAGCGCCGTCGCCAGTGGGCGGATCGCACGTCTTGACAGCACCATGACGACTATCCCGATCGCCACCAACCCCGCGAGTTCGGCCACGGCCAGCGCCAGCAGAAGCTGTCGGCGCGCGCTCTCCCATGGCGAGAGATCCAGAAGTGCGACAACGCGGGTGCCGGAGCGATCGGCAACAAGTGCCCGATACCGGCGGCCGCCTTCATCGACAGACGAGTAGCCGAGTGGCGCGCTGACCAGCTGCGCGGTTGCCGCGGGCGCACGGGAACTCATGGCGAGGGAACCGTTCGCTGGCTGTATCGCCAACGCCACCCCGGGTGGCGGATCCACCACGTCGTCCGCGATTGCCACCACGGCCGATAACTGCGTGTCGATTTGACCGTTCTGATTGTGGACGGTCAAGAAATAGGCGATCAAGCCGACAAGCGTGAGAAAGACGCTGAGTATCAATGCGGTCTGGAAGGCGGCATTACGGCCAGCGCGTCGCAACAACGTCTGGTCGTTGTCCACGGGTGAGGACGTCGCGCGTCCGGGACCGAAGAACCTCACAACCGACCGAGCCGATAACCCAGGTTGTAGACGGTTTGGATGACCCCCCGACCGAGCTTGTGGCGCAGATAGTGCACGTAGGAGTCCACGGTGCCTTCGGTGTCGGCATGATCGAAAATCCCGTCTAGAAGCTGCGCTCGTGTGAAAACCTGCTCCGGGGACGAGGCCAACAACGTCAGCAGCGCGCATTCTCGTTGTGACAGTTGCACTTCTGCGAGTTTGCCGGTCGGGTCGATCGCGGCCCGGCGCGCGATGTCCAGCCGCCACCCCGGGACGGGGAGCGAGTGTGCGGAGGCCGCATTCCGACGCAACAGGGCCCTGATCCTGGCGAGAAGTTCGGGCACCTCGAACGGCTTGACCAGGTAGTCTTCGGCCCCCGCGTCCAGGCCCTCGACGCGGTCCGCCAGGGCCCCAAGGCCTGTGAGCACCAATGCGGGAGTCACCACTCCGTTCGACCGGAGAATCCGCAGCAACTCCAGACCCTCACGGACGGGCAGGCGGCGGTCGATGATCAGCGCGCCATAGCGGCGCGTCAAGCCCAGGTGCAGCCCTGACTGTCCATCGCCGGCGACCTCCACCCGGTAGCCCTCATCGGTAAGCAATGCCATCAGCATCGCCGCCAACCGCCGGTCGTCCTCGACGAGCAGTACGTCGGCAGCAATTGGCATACCCATAGAACGATTATCGCGCGTGCGGTTGTGGCCTCGGCAGGTACCTATTTGGGTTTTGCCGCACTCAATCGGGGCGCGCTGGCAGCATAGGCACATGACTCCGCCGTCACTGTCCTGGGATGTCGTGTCCGTCGACAAGCCCGACGACCTCAACGTCATCATCGGGCAGTCGCATTTCATCAAGACGGTGGAGGACCTGCACGAGGCGTTGGCGGGGGTGGGCGGCTCGTTAAAGTTCGGGCTGGCGTTCTGCGAGGCTTCCGGACCGCGCCTGATCCGCCGTAGCGGCAACGATTCCGAGCTGGTCGAGCTGGCCACCCGCAATGCGCTGGCCATTGCCGCGGGGCACAGTTTCGTGATCTTCTTGCGCGACGGGTTCCCGGTCAACGTCCTCAACCAGATCAAGGCGGTGCCGGAAGTGTGCGGAATCTACTGCGCCACCGCTAACCCGGTGGATGTCTTGGTCGCGGTGACGCCGCGCGGACGTGGCATCGTCGGAGTAATCGACGGGGAACCGCCGCTCGGCGTGGAATCCGACGACGACGTGGCGGCGCGACGCAACCTGCTGCGCGCGATCGGCTACAAGCTTTGACAGGTGTGGCCGCCAAACTCCGTCTGATCGGAATGGCCTGGGAAGCTTGGCGGTTCCGACGCGGTGACGGCGCTGCCATTGCCCGCCGCGAGCAGGCGAGGCTCCAAGATCTCGTGCGGTTAGCGCGCACAGCGTCGCCTTATTACAGGCATCTGTACCGAGACGTTCCGCCGGGGCCGGTGGACCTGCGGTCGCTGCCCGTGACCGTCAAGCGTGATCTGATGGCGCATTTCGACGACTGGGTAACGGACCCCGAGGTCACACTTGAGTCGCTCAAGCGGGACTTCCTGTCTGACCCGTCGCTGGCGGGAGCGCTCTAATCTCGGCCGGTATCACGTGGTGACGACGTCCGGTACGTCCGGCGATCCGGCTGTGATCATCCACGATGCTGACTCGTGGGCGCTGCTGGCCACGGTAGGCCGGCGTGGCGAGTGGCGATTCGTGGCTGCCCGCGAAGTGCTGTGGGGCATCGCACGATGCGGGCTGCGGGTTGCGGCGCTCTTCGCCGGCGGCGGTCACTTCGGTGCGGCTGCCGCGCTGGAAAGCGCCCGGCGACGCAACCCCTCCTTCGTACGGCGGTTTCGGGTGTTCTCGGTGCTGCGGCCGGTCCCCGACTTGGTGGCAGAGCTCAACGATTTTCAGCCGACGGCGCTGGAGGGGTATCCGACTGCGCTGGCGCTGTTGGCCGAAGAACAGCGAGCCGGCCGGCTGAACATCCGGCCCGTTTTGGGGATCACCGCGGGCGAAGAGCTATCAGCCACCGGCCGCGCCGACCTCGAATCTACGTTCGGCTGCCCGGTCCAAAACCGTTACGGCTCCGCCGAGTTCGTCGCCCTGGCAACCCAGTGTTCGGTAGGTCTGTTTCATGTCAACAGCGAATGGTTCCTATTCGAACCGGTCGACAAGAAGTACGAACCCGTGGCACCTGGCGTCACTTCCCACACCGTTCTGGTGACCAACCTGGCCAATCGGGTACAGCCGCTGATCCGCTACGACCTCGGCGACCGAGTCAAACTGGCACCACGCCTGTGCGCATGTGGCAACCGGCTACCGGCGATGACGGTGGAGGGCCGCACCGGCGAGCTGCTCACGTTCGCCTCGTCCGACGGCGCAGTTGTGCAGATACTTCCGCTGGCTCTTGGGACGGTGATCGAGGAGACACCGGGCGTCCGCCGATTCCAGGCGATCCGCACCGGGCCTCGGACGTTAAGCGTGCGACTGGAGACCTGGGTCGACGCCGATCCGGCCGCGGTACGGCGGGCGGTGGACGAGCGGCTGTACGAGTTCTTCAAGGCGCAGGGGATCGGCTCAGTGGTCGTCGAACATTCCCCGGACCCACCTGCGGTCGATCCGCGAAGCGGCAAGTTCCGTCAGGTCTGGTCGGTCTGTAGCGAGTAGCTGTTTCCCAGGTCGTCCTGGGTGACCTGGGCGTCTTGAGTTCTGGTGTCCACCCGCAGCGGGCTGGCGAGCGTCCGCGACTCGTAGGCCCAACCGGCGGGCAGCTTTAGGCGGCTGCCCAGAGCGGCCAGGTCGTCCAGCGACAGCGTTTGGTCGACGGTCTGGCTCCAGGTCTGCATGACCCACCGCCGGCCGTCGGGGTCGACGAGTTCGAACACGGGCGGCCGGCGCCGAACGTGAAGAGGGCCTTGCGGTCGACCCGGTTCACGCTGTACGGCGTGGGGTTCATCGAGGACAGCTGGACCGTGGCTTGCCGAAGCATCTCGATGCCGCCGAAGCTCTTCTTCTCCTGCTCAGCGCCCGGCGCCTTCTCGATATGGCTCATCAGCCAGTAACGGGGGCCGTTGAGCAACACCATTTTGGCGTCGTTCTCGCGGGCGATGGCGTCGGTGTCGAGTTTGGACCACAGCTCCTGCGGACAGTCGATCAGCGGCTCGAAAAACCGCTTGCAGTACGTCGGGTCGACGCTGCTGTTGACCGTGAAGTAGAGCCCCGACAACACGGCAACGAACAGCGACGTCTGCACCAGCGTCTGCGGCAGTGGGGTCTTGATGCCGAACCACGTTCCGGCGCAGGGTGGTTGGGTGCCGTCTGGACAGGTCGTCTCCTGCGCCCACACCACGGCCACGTCGTCGGGCACCGCGATCGTTCCGAGGGCAACGAAGAACGCGAAGATCACCGCCGTGAACAACACCACCTGGATCGCCTGCGAAACCACCATCACCGCAAGGATGTTCAGTTTCTCCGGCCGAGACATCGGCGGCGCCTGCGCCGACCCGTCGCCGGCGTGCGCGGCCAGCGGGGCCGCCGCCAGAAGCTCTTGTGGCGGTTTGGCGGCGGCCCGGCCCTCGCGCAGCGCGCGCACCTCGTCCCGGATGGTCGCCACCATGAACGCGCCGGCGACTAGCGCCAGGAAACCGACTGTCTGCCACAGCCGGTCGCGGGTCAGCCGCGTGGTGAGCTGCGACAGGTCGGCGGTGAAGAACACCAGCACGGTGATCATCAGCAGGGGCAGCGCACCGCTCATCAGCGCGCCCAGCGCACCGAACTGCACCCAGGCAAACCGCAACGCCCACAACATAATTGAGCCGATACCGAGGTAGGTGAGCCAGACCGCCAGCACCGACACGACGACGAACACCGGGACTTCGGCGAGCGCTGTCCACGACCACCCGGAGTCGATCACCGGAAGGCCCAGCACGAAGAGCGCGAGCACCAGCCATGCCACCGAGCGGCGGGTGGCCTCGCTGACCGGGGTGCCGGCGCGGTGCAGCCCGTACAGCAGCGCGGGCGTGGCGGCAAGCACGCCGGCGTACGCGATGCCCAAGACGACGTGCACCGGCGGTGTGC
>Ga0055449_10000179_pt1 | contig 17923 bp, 10 predicted proteins | sample China_Galinas_PW_2_FD_57739 | JGI IMG/M metagenome (GOLD analysis project Ga0055449, IMG submission 57739) | Wetland microbial communities from San Francisco Bay, California, USA, that impact long-term carbon sequestration - China_Galinas_PWB_D1 | ecosystem: Environmental > Aquatic > Marine >... | reverse complement strand
ACGGTTTTTTTGGCTCCGGGCTTTCACAACATCCGCCTGACCGTCGAGAACAACATCGTCCAAGACGTGGTCGAGTCCGCAGCGTGCGGCGTGGTCGGCCGAAACATCCCGAATTTCGACTTCGTCGAGCTCGAGGTTGAAGTGCGCGACTGAAGTGCCCCTTTGCGCGTGACGTGTTCGGCAGGCGTTGGCTCCTGCCACGTCGGGTTTTGCGCATGCGCTACGGTCTGGTGAATCGCGGTGGTGCCGTGCCTTTACGATCACGCGAACTCCGTTCCGCACTCCGGACAGCGGTCGACGCAGCCGCGCAGGTCGTAGCCGCAGGAGACGCACCGTCCGCTCCGTCTCCGGCGCCACCGGCGCATCGGACCGCGAATGAAGCAAAGTGACGGGTAGAACGCGAAGAGGAGAATCGGCACCCAAAGGGGCACCACCAAAGACTGCAGGTATCCAGTACCACCGGGCATCACGTGGTGTACGATCTTGAAGTGAATGAGGCGTGCCCATGCGCGCTTGAGATCGTGATCGCTGACTTTCGTTAAGTTGCCCCCGCCAATCTTGCGCGCATCCGGCGATCGATAGTGGAAGTGAACAAGCGCGAGCGAACCAACGGAAGTCAGCGTCACCACGGCGTCCTGATCAGTAACCGCCAGGCCGACAAGTGTCTTCGTCCGATAACTGATGGCGGTGATCACAAGCAGGGCGGCGGTTGCGAAGGTCAACACGCCGATCAGAAGCCTTCGTAGCATGAACCCCACCTCGCTTTCGCACGGCGGCCGCACACCGAATGGATCGTCCCCGCGTTCGCCGACGACCGCAGAGATGGCGCCGCGATTTCGCGACACCCATGGATTCTATCAAAAAAGTCGCCGGCCGAAACACGGTTGCCCAGGATGAACGCGGCGATCCGGGCGGTTGCCCCATCTGGGACGAGAGAGCGACGAGCGGGAACCGTCGACGGAGGAACTGCCGGCAACACACTTTTTCACGCCCTTGCAGGCGCGCCAATTGCCGGGCTGTTTCGAGTCTGTGCGGACCGGAGTCGCCCCATGCGCATTCGGTCCGCGCTGAGCGCTCGTCCGGGCACGACGGCGCAGGAGGTGTGTTCATGGAACGTCTTGGGCGTTTTGTCCGAATCTCGGCCCTGGCGACGATCGGTGCAGCGGCCGCGGCTCAGGCGGCCGACTGGCCCCAGTTTCGCGGCCCCAACCGTGACGGCATTTCGAGCGAGACGGGGCTCCTTCGGTCCTGGCCGGCCGAGGGGCCCGAGGAACTGTGGCGGCTCGACGTCGCCGAGGGCTTTGCCGGCGCCGCGGTCGTGGACGGGCGCGTCTACTTCAACGACTACGACGTCGCGGGCAGTCGCTGGCTGGTACGTTGTGTCTCGCTGGACACCGGCAAGGAGCAGTGGCGTTTCGGCTACCACCGGCGGATCCGCCCGAACCACGGCATCACGCGATCGGTGCCGGCCGTCGACGGCAACCGGGTGTTCTCGCTCGATCCCAAATGCATCCTGCACTGTCTGGACGCGGCCGAAGGCAAGGAACTCTGGGCGCGAAACCTGGTGGCCGACTACAAGGCGACGATCCCACCCTGGTACAACGGTCAATGCCCCTTGATCGATGGCGATCGTGTCGTCATTGCCACCGGCGGTCAGGCGCTGCTCGTCGCGCTGGACAAGGAGTCCGGCAAGCCGATCTGGGAAACACCGAATCCGCAAAAGCTGCTCATGTCTCACGCCTCGGTGGTTCCGACGGAGATCGATGGTGTCAAGCAATATCTCTACACCACGCTAGAAGGGCCGCTCGGCGTGTCGGCAGCCGACGGTTCGCTTCTGTGGTCCTTTCCCTGGAAGTTCAACGTGTCCGTGCCGACCTCCCCGTTGCCGGTCGGCGACGGCATGCTGTTTTACACGAGCTGCTACGAGGCCGAGACGTTGATGATCCGCGTGGCGAAGGCGTCGCAGGGCTTTGCCGCCGAGAAAGTCTTCAGCCTCGAGTCCAACGACTGGAACAGCGAAACGCACACCCCGATCGTGTACGACGGTCACCTCTTCGCGGTTGGCAAGAAGAAGCGCGGCCTGTTCACCTGTCTCGATCGATCCGGCAAAAGGGTTTGGACGAGCCAGGGCAAGGCGTCGTTCGGGCTCGGCGGCTATCTATTGGCGGACGGCATGTTTTTCGTGATGGAGGGCAAGACGGGCGTGCTTCGTCTGATCGAGGCGGATACGACGAGCTACAAGGAGTTGGCCTCGGCCAAGGTGCTCGAGGGACCCGAGGTATGGGCGCCGCCGGCGCTATCGAACGGCAGGTTGATCGTGCGCGATCTGCACACGATGAAGTGCCTGCGCGTGGCAGCCAAGAAGTGAGGCACCACCGCGAACGAGGAGGAGACGATCATGGCGAATGACCCGATCCTGACCCTTCCCGAACCAGGCGAAAAGCCGTTTTCCACGGCGCTGCGCGGCGTCGCTGTGGACAAGGCGGGCGCGATCTACCTGGTGGGTGATCGCCGCGTCGACGTGTACGACGGAAAGACGGCGGCGGTGGTGCGAAGTTGGCCCACCCCGACCGAGGGGCTTTGCATCGCCCTGGACGACGAAGGGCTGGTGTACGTGGGCGGCGTGGGTCGCGTCGACATCTTTGATGCACAGGGTCGCAGCGTGCGCGTTTGGCGCGACGAACAGCGCCTCGGGCGCGTGAGCGACATCGCCTTCTTTGGCGATAACGTGCTTGTCGCGGACACGAAGCAGCGGTGCATTCACCGGTTCGACCGAAGCGGAGCCTGGCGAAACGATATCGGCACGGGCGGGCGGCTGCGCGGTTTTTTCATTCCCAATGGCCACCTCGACTTCGCGGTGGATCGCGAAGGCGTTGTGCACGCCTGCAATCCGGGGAAGTACCGCGTGGAGCGATACTCGCTCGAGGGCGAGCTGCTCGGGCACTTCGGTCGATGGGGCAACCGCAGCGACGCGGATTTCGGCGGCTGCTGCAACCCGACCAACCTGGCACTCTCTGGGGATACGCACGTCGTGGTCAGTGAGAAAGCCCCGGCGCGGGTCAAGGTGTATGACCGGAGTGGTGCGTTGGTGAGCCTGATCGAGCCGAGCCGCTTCGACCCGAACTGCAAGAACATGGACCTGGCCGTCGATGAGCACGGGCACGTGCTCGTCGTGGATACGGCCCGACGACAACTACTCGTTTTCAAGCTGCCGCCGCCCGCGGGCAAAGCCGCGCCGGTGAGCGCGTCCTCGACGGGAGACTCGAAGCGATGAACGAGCAACCGACCAGACGGGACATGCTTCGCGCCGCGGCGCGCGGGGCAGGCCTGATTGTGATCGGCGGCGTGACGGTGCCGCTTGTGGCGCGGGCCGGCGCCCACTACGACTGGCAGATCGACCCGTCCAAATGCCTCGACATCCGGCTCGGTACGGTGGGTGTGGAGGCGTGCCAGCAGTGTGCCACGAACTGCGTGCTCCCGCTTTCTGCGGTGCGCGCGGTGAACGACTTTTCCAAGTGCGGTCGGTGCTGCGTCTGCCCGGCGTATTTCGACGTCAAGAGCGCCGTCGGCCCCGATGGCCTGCCGTCTCGCCGGCTCTGTCCGCGCGACGCGATCAAACGAACTGCGATCGGCGAGGTCGATGAGTACGACCCGCTGAACAATTTCTACGAGTACACGATCGACGAGAAGAAGTGCAACGGCTGCGGGCTGTGCGTGATGGCGTGCAAGGAGCCGGCCGGTCTTGGCTCGGTTCGACTGGAGGTGCGGTACGACCTGTGCGTGACGTGCAATCGTTGCTCCATCGCGCAGGCATGCCCGGAGGACGCGATCGATCGCATGGACGGTCGACACCGGGCGTAAGGGGACCGGCGGCACGGAGAACGTCGGCACGGGGAACGTCGGAAGGTAAGGCGAAGTTCATGGGCCGGGTTGAAGGTTTCAGCGATCGCCGCAACATGTTCTGCGCGTGGATTGTCGCGATGGCCTTCGCGTTGGTGCTCGTGTATGGCGGCCGGCTGTCTTATGCCCAGGTGTCATACGAACGCCAGGTGGACACCGCGCCGACCGAGCAGGCGATCGGCGGCGGCTACGTCACCCCACCCGTGCAGCGGCCGGTGCCGAAGGCCCCGATGTGGCGCGTCGTCGACATGGCCTTGCTGGCGCTTGCGCTGGGGCTCGCCTACTGGTTCGTGATCGTCTTACGAAGCCGGGCGCTGAGCCTTGCCTTGTCGGTTTCATGCCTGGCGTACTTCGGGTTTTGGCGACTCGGGTGCGTGTGTCCGATCGGGGCGATCCAGAACGTGTCCGTCGCGCTGACCGACGCGAGCTACGCCGTGCCGATCGTCGTGATCGTCTTTTTCGTTCTTCCGCTTGTGGCGGCCTTGCTCTTCGGGCGCGTGTTTTGTGGGGGGGCCTGCCCTCTAGGGGCGATTCAGGAGATCGTGCTTCTGCGACCGGTCCAGGTCCCGAAGCGTCTCGATCGGGCGCTCGGTGCGTTCAAGTACGTCTATCTGGTCGGCGCGATCGTGCTGGCGGTGGGCATCGGCACGTACCGCGACTTCATCATCTGCCGCTTCGATCCGTTTGTCGGGTTCTTTAGGATGCACGGATCGCTGGCCATGCTCGTTACCGGTGCTGCGCTGCTGGTGATCGGTGCGTTCATCGGCCGGCCGTACTGTCGGTACCTGTGTCCGTACGGCGCTTTGCTCGCCTTGTTGAGCCGCCTCTCGTGGCGAAGCGTGACCATCACGCCGGACGCCGAACTCGACTGCGGGCTTTGCGTGGAGGCGTGCCCCTACGGAGCCATCGAGAATCTGCGCGCCAAGCGATCCGCCTGTTTGTGTTGCGCTCGATGTTACGCGGCCTGTCCGCGTGACCGGGCGAGTCGCGGCCATGCACCGGGCGGTTGCGAGGGCTGCACGCACGCAACGTCGACCAACGAGGTGTCGTCGTGACCGCGCCGGCGCAGAGATGGTGCATGCGGGCCGCGCTCGTCTGCTGTCTGATCGGCGCGGCCGCCGGTACGACGGCGATTACGGTGCTCGTGCTCAACTGGCATGAGGGGCATGTCCAACGGCTCGCCGAATCACGCTCAAAGGCGAAGCGCGCGGACGATCTGGCGGCGACACGGGTGGTGGAGACGCGCGAAGAGTTGGACCGGCGTACGGGCGCGTCCGTCAATCGCGATCGGCGCGCCCTCGTGTGGTCACGGCTGTTGCTTGGCTCGATGGTGCTGTTCCTTGTCGGCGCCAAGTGGCGACTGTCCCTGGTCGGCAATCGGCCGCCCTCGAAGGAGGCGGCGCGAGGTCGAGGCCGGCACGATCCGAAGGGCTCGCGTGATCCGGCGTCCACTCATCGAGTTCAGGCCCCGGGCCCGGCATGTGGTGGCGGTGATTGTGAACTCGACCTTGGCGGCGTCGACGAGATCATCGCACGGGTGGGGCGGCGCGCGAGCGACACGGTGCCGCTGCTGCAGGCGATCCAGGCGGAGTATCGCTACCTTCCGGAGCGAGCGCTGCAATACGTCAGTGCGTCAACCGACATCCCGCCCGCCCGACTCATGAGCGTGGCCACGTTCTATCCGCAGTTTCGGCACGAGCCGGCCGGCGCGCACGTGGTGCGCGTCTGCCGGGGCACGGCGTGCCACGTGGCCGGCGCCGACCTGCTTGACCACGAGATGCGACGGTACCTCGGGATCGCGCCGGGCGACGACACCGATCCGTTTCGTCGGTTTACGATCGAACCGGTGGCGTGTCTCGGCTGTTGCACGCGGGCGCCGGTCGTGCAGATTGACGAGAAGACCTACGGGCCGCTGTCCATCGAGGATTGCGACGAAGTTCTCGACGAAGTTGAAGAGACGGCCGGCGAAGCAAGCAATGGCCGCGAGCAGGCTTCGACCGCGATCGTACCCGCCAGTGGAGGAAAACCGGTCTGCGAGGTCCGCGTCGGGATGGGGTCTTGTTGCGTGGCCGGCGGCAGCGGCGCCGTGTTTGAGGAGATCACGCGGGCGATCGAGCGCGCCGGCGGCCAGGCGAGAGTGAAGCGCGTCGGGTGTGTCGGCATGTGTCATCAAACGCCCCTGGTGCAGATCATGGCACCCGACGGCGGATCCGCCCTGTACGCCGGTGTCGCGCCCGGCGACGTTCGCTCGGTCCTGCGGCCCCACATGCCGGTCGACGGCTGGCGACCGAGACTCGCCAACCTGTTCGATCGCGGCCGCGATTTGTTTGGCAAGGAAGATCGCGCGCGGCGCGTGGCGGAACTACGGATCACGCGAGACGAGCCGAAGGTAGCTGCGTTTTTGAGCCCGCAGCGACCGATCGCTACGGAGCACGGCGGCGCAATCGATCCCGGCGACTGTGACGAGTACCTGCGACACGAAGGTTTCGCGGCCTTGCAGCGGTGCCTCCGCGAACTCACGCCCGACGCCGTCATCGAATCGATTTCCCAAAGCGAACTGCGCGGTCGCGGTGGTGCTGGTTTCCCCGTCGGGCAGAAGTGGCGGCGGGTGCACGACGCGGATGGAAGCCACAAAGTCGTCATCGCCAACGGGGACGAGGGCGATCCCGGAGCGTTCATGGACCGCATGCTGATGGAATCCTTCCCGTTTCGCATCATCGAGGGGCTGGCGATCGCGGCCTACGCGGTCGGCGCGAGCCGCGGTGTGCTCTACATTCGCGCGGAATATCCACTGGCCGTGAAACGTATACGCGAGGCGATTGGCCAGTGCGAAACGCGCGGGTTGCTCAGCCGCGGCATGTTCGGCACGGACTTTGAACTCAGGCTCGAGATCTTCGAGGGAGCCGGCGCGTTCGTGTGCGGCGAGGAAACCGCGCTCATCGCCTCGGTTGAAGGCCGCCGCGGCACGCCACGCTGGCGTCCTCCGTATCCGGCACAGCGCGGCCTGGACAACGCGCCGACCCTGGTCAACAACGTCGAGACGCTCGCCAACCTGCCGTGGATCATCCGTCACGGTCCCGACGCCTTCGCTGCGATGGGTACGGCGCGGAGCAAAGGCACCAAGGTGTTTGCCCTGGCGGGCAAGGTTCGGCGTGGCGGGCTCATCGAGGTGCCGATGGGCATGACCATCCGCGAGATTGTCGAGGACATCGGCGGTGGCGTGATGGAGGATCGAACGTTCAAGGCGGTGCAGATCGGCGGCCCCTCGGGCGGCTGCATCCCGGCGGCCCTGGCCGACACCCCGGTGGACTACGAGGCGCTGACCGAGGTAGGCGCGATCATGGGCTCCGGCGGGCTTGTGGTGATGGACGAGTTCGACTGCATGGTGGACATCGCCCGCTACTTCGTGGAGTTCACGCAGTCGCAATCGTGCGGCCGGTGCGTACCGTGCCGAGTGGGCACGCGGCAGATGCTCGACATTCTCGACAGGCTCTGCGAAGGGCGCGCGAAACGGGGGGACCTCGAGCGGCTCGAGGAGTTGGCCGGTGCCGTTCAGCTCGGCAGCTTGTGCGGCCTAGGGCGAACCGCGCCCAATCCGGTGCAAACGACGCTTCGTTACTTCCGCGAAGAGTACGAGGCGCACCTGCGCGGCGAGTGCCCGGCGGGGAAGTGCACCGCGCTTATCGGCTATGCCATCAACGACAAGTGCATCGGCTGCACGCTTTGCGCGCAACACTGCCCGGTCGATGCGATCGAGTATCGACCGTATGAGATGCACGACATCGATCTTGATCGGTGCACGCGCTGCGGCATCTGCAAAACAACCTGTCCGGAAGACGCCGTGGAGGTGATGACGTCATGCCACGCGTGATGATCGATGCAAAGCCGGTCGACGTGCCGGAGGGGACGACGATCCTCGAGGCGGCCCGCCGCGTCGACGTCGACATCCCGGCGCTGTGTCATTACGACGGCTTACCACCGAACACGTCGTGCATGCTCTGCGTCGTCGAGATCGAGGGCAGAAACGGCGTGGTTCCCGCGTGCGCGCACCCCGTTTCGGACGGCATGGTCGTCAAGACCGAAACGCCGAAGCTGTGCGAGTTGCGACGCGTCGGGCTCGAGATGCTGCTTTGCGATCATGTCGGCGACTGCCACGCGCCGTGCCAACACACGTGTCCGCTCGATCTGGACGTACCGGCGATGCTGCGTCACGTCGGCCGCGGCGACCTTCGAGCCGCCATCGAAACGATCCGGACGGACATGGCGTTGCCGGCCGTTCTCGGGCGGGTCTGCCCGGAGCTCTGCGAGCGAACGTGCCGACGCGCCGTCGTGGATCAGCCCGCGGCCGTGTGTCGCATCAAGCAGTTCGTCGCGGACGAAGATGCGGCCGGTGGCGACCCATACCTGCCCAACGCGGGCGCGCCGACCGGGAAGCGCGTGGCGGTGATCGGCGCCGGACCGGCCGGTCTTTCCGCGGCCTATTACCTGGCGCTTGCGGGACACAAATGCGTGATTTACGAGTCGCGTGACAAGCCGGGCGGTCGACTGATTACCGATTTCGACAGCGAGACGTTGCCGGAGTCCGTCGTGGCCTCCGAAGTGGCGCTGCTGGAGCGACTCGGCGTGACGATTCAATACGGCCGGAAGATCGAAGGGGCGTCGGCCTTGCGGGATTTGGTCGAATCGCACGATGCCGTGCTGCTGGCCGTCGGTCGATTGAACGGCGAGGCCGAGGATGTGTTCGGCCTGCCGGTCCAAAAGGCGCGCCTGCGCGTCGGCCCGCACACGTGGCAAACGTCGACGGATCACGTTTTCGCATGTGGCGACTTGGTACATCCGACCGATCTCGTCGTCCTGTGCGTGGCGGGCGGCAAGCGGGCGGCGTTTGGGATCAACGAAGTGCTGTCCGGGATTCCGGATGGGTCGCGGCGCGAGATCGACGTGCGTACCAGAGTTCCTTCATTGGACTCGCTATCGTCGTGGCTGCGTGACCGCGATCGTAACCGGCCGGAGCGCATCGACACGCGGTCCGTGCTGACGCTCGAGGACATGCAGTGCGAGGCCGAGCGCTGCCTCGGTTGCGATTGCCAACATCGTGACGGCTGCCTGCTGCGGCAATACTCCGAACGCTACGGTGCGTCCAAGCCGCCGAGCGGCACCGGCGATGTGCCGCTCCTTGCGCGACGTCTCGTCGGTCCGAGCACCGAATTCGAGCCCGGCAAATGCATTCGCTGCGGCATTTGTGTTGCCCTATCGGAGGCGCGCGGCGAGCCGATCGGTGTGACGTTTAAAGGTCGCGGCTACGCTCTGCGCATCGATCTGCCGTTTGCGTCGTCGAATCCGCGCGGACTCGACCGGTCGGCGGCCGAGTGCATCCATGCCTGTCCCACCGGTGCGCTATCCGCCACGGATGAATGCCTCGGCGTGAGCCTTGCCGTGTCGTAAATCTTGACGCGTGGACTCGAGCACCCGCGCAAAAAGAAACGCGCCGCACGCTCGATGCGTGCGGCGCGTGTCCGTATCAGTTAGGGGCAGGGCCCGGCGCACGGATAGGCGCCATCGCTCAGGAACGAATCCACTGTCGCGGCGATGTCGTGGAAATCCTGGACCCCGTCCGGCGGGCACGGTGCGATATCCATGAGCACGAGCGGTGCGTCGTAATTCCCGAGGAAGTAGTCCACCGATATCGAGATGTCGTTGAAGTCGATCATGTTGTCGTGGTTGTAGTCGCCGAACAGCCAGGTCGTGGCCGCACCGGGAGCCGAGGTGAACGCGCCGCACTCGGCCACCACGTCGTACTCGCTGGACGGTACGAAGAACGGGGAGCCGCTGACGTTGATCGTCGCCCAAGCGCTCGGGAGTTGGGTAACCGGCGTGTCGACCAGCATGCCTGTGGCGTCGACGTACTTGTCGATGCACGGCCAGTCCGGCGACGTCACGCGCAAGGCCACGGGCGCCGCGGAGCCCGCGGGCTGTGGCGTGACGTTGATGCTCAGCGCGCCGAGGCCTGTCACGAGCGGTGCCACCGGAATCGGCACGCCGACGCACACGCCGTCTGCGCAGGTCTCGTTGTCCGTGCAGACGTCGAAATCGTCGCACGGCGTACCGTTGTCCTTGTGGTTTACGCTGCACGCGCCGTTGCCGTCACAGATGTCGGCGTTGTCGCATTCGTCCGTGGACGGATCGCCGCACGCCACGCCGAGCGCCTCGAAATTGTCGAGGCAGGTTCCGGAGCCGTTGCAGGTATCCGGATTGTCGCACTGGGTGTTCGTCGGATCGCCGCATGGGAAGCCGTTGATCTCGTAGTTGTCGAGACAGACGCCGGTGCCGTCGCACGAATCCGGATGGTTGCACTCGTTGTCCGTCGGATCACCGCACGCAAAGCCGACCGGCTCGAGGTTGGTCTGGCAACTGCCGGCGCCGTTGCAGGTGTCCGGATTGTCGCAGTCGGTGTCGGCCGGGTTGCCGCAGGCGAAGCCGCCCGGCTCGAAATTGTTGAGGCACACACCGTTGCCGTCACAAGTGTCGGGATTGTCGCACTGCGTGTTGCTTCCGTCGCCGCACGGCGTTCCCGCCAGCACGGGTTCGTGGTCGCAGACTCCGTCCAGGCAGGCATCGGCCGTGCATTCGTTGCCCTCGTCAGAACATTCCAGGCCGTTCGGCTGGTGGTTGGGATTGCACGAGCCGTTGCCGTCGCAGATGTCGGCGTTGTCGCACTCGGTGACGGTCGGGTCGCCGCAGGCGAAGCCCAGCGGCTCGAAGTTATTGAGGCAGGTACCGCTGCCGTCGCAGGTGTCCGGATTGTCACACTGCGTGTTGCTTCCGTCACCGCAGGGGAAGCCCGCGAATTCGAGGTTGTCGAGGCACTGGCCCTTGCCGTCGCACGTGTCCGGGTTGTCGCAGTCGGTGTCGGTTGGATCACCGCAGGCCGTGCCGATCGGCTCGCGGTTCGGCAAGCAGGACCCGGTGCCGTCGCACGAGTCGGGATTGTCGCAGTCGGTATTGGTCGGGTCACCGCACGCGAAGCCTGTGGCCTCGAAGTTCGACAGGCAAGCGCCCGCTCCGTCGCACGTATCCGGGTTGTCGCACTGCGTGTTCGAGCCGTCGCCGCACGGCGTGCCCGAAGGTCGAGCTGGGTGCGTACACAGTCCGCTGCCACAGACGTCGTCGGTACACTCGATGCCGTCGTCGGAGCAGGTCGTGCCGTCCGGCTGGTAGTTGGCGGAGCAGCTGCCCGCGCCGTCGCAGATGTCGGCGTTGTCACACTCGGTGATCGTCGGGTCGCCGCAGGCAACGCCGGACGGCGTGAAGTTGGTTTCGCAGGTGCCCATGCCGTCGCAGGTGTCCGGGTTGTCGCACTGCGTGGCCGTCGGATCGCCGCACGCGGTGCCCGCCGAAAACGCCGGGTGCGTACAGGCGCCATCGAAGCAGACGTCGTCGGTGCAGTCGTTGCCGTCGTCCGTGCACGCCTCGAGGTTGGTCTTGTGATTGACTTCGCACACGCCGAGCCCGTTGCAGGTGTCCGGGCTGTCGCAGTCGGTCTCCGTGGGATCTCCGCAGACGATGCCGGCCGCCGTGGGCGACCAGCTCGTGCTGGAAAGAACGGGCGTGCACTGCTCGCAGTCGTTGGCCGGGTTGCGGTCACCCGGGGCGTAGCAGACGTCGTCGATCACACAACCGTCGAACGTCGCGATGTTCAACACGAAGTCCCCGGCATTGTCCAGATAACCCGCCACGCGAATCCAATAGGTTGCCCCGTTGACGGCATTGAAGGCGAGCGAGGCCTGCAGGTCCGGGCCGTTGTCATCGTCACACGCGATTTCCGTGCCGCCGCACGCATCGTACACGGACAAGACCGTATCGTTGTTGGGCAGGAAGTTGCTGCCGACCGTGTCCATCACGACCAGCCCGGTACAAGATGCATCATAGTAGAACCAGACGTCGTTGTTGGAGTCGAACTGGCAGGTGGCTTCGTCGTCGTCCGGACCGCGTCCCGCGTTGTTGCCGATGTTCATTCCGTCGAACGCTTGCACGGCGTTGACGCAATCGTCGTTGCAGTTCGGATCGACGGTGCCACTGCACACGCCGAAATCATCACACTGATCGAAGCCGATACCGGGCTGCCCCGTGCCGGTACACGCGTCGCCGTCATCGCAGGCCGTGCCCGCCGGCTCCGGCGTCCACGACGTCGTCGACCCCAACACGTCGCACACCTGGCAGGCGTTGGCGGGATTCACCTCGCCGTCTGTGTAGCAGACGCCGTCGATCAGGCAGTTGCCGGCGATGAGAATGTTGTCGCATTGCTGCGCGTTCTCGTTGCAGGAATCGTCGGTACAGGTGAGGCCGTCGTTGCAGTCAATCGCCGAGCCGCCGCCACACGCGCCGTCCAGGCAGGTCGCGCCGGCATTGCAGAACGAGCCGTCGTCGCAGCTCGTGCCGTTGGGAAGGTCGTTCGCAAGGCAGGCGCCGAACCCGTTGCAGGTGTCCGGATCGGTACACGCCGTCGTCGATGCATCGCCGCAAGCCGTACCGGCTGGCGCGAGGTTCGGTTGGCAGGTGCCGCTGCCGTCGCACGAGTCCGCACCGTTGCAATCGTTGTCCGTGGGATCGCCACAGGCCGTACCCGGCGGCAAGAGCGGGTGCGAGCACACGCCGGACTGACAGTAGTCGTCGCGACACTGATTGCCGTCGTCCGGGCAGGGCGTTCCGTCCACGAAGCGATTGGCATCACACACGCCGTTGCCGTCGCACGTATCCGGATCGTCGCATGACGATCCGAAGGGGTTGCCGCACGAGGTGCCGACGGCCACGTAGTTCGGGTCGCACGTGCCAGAGCCGTCGCAGGTGTCCGGATTGTCGCATTGGTTGCCGACCTGGTTTCCGCAGGGCAGCCCGGATGGGGCCAGGTTGGCAAGGCAGTTTCCGGAGCCGTCACAGGTGTCGGGGTTGTCGCAGTCCGTGTCGGTCGGGTCGCCGCAGGCGGTGCCGGCCGGCTCCAGGTTGGCCAAGCAGGCGCCGTTGGCGTCGCACGTGTTGGCACGGTCGCAATCCGTGTTCGTGGGATCACCGCAAGCAGATCCCACCGGGAGCAGGTTCATCTGGCAGTTGCCCGCGCCGTCGCACGTGTCGGCCAGGTTGCAGCCCACGTTCGTCGGGTCACCGCAGGGCGTGCCGTTCGGGCTGAGCGGGTGCGAACACACGCCGCTCAGGCAGTAGTCGTCGCGACACTCGTTGCCGTCGTCGGTGCAGGGTGTGTTGTCCACTTCGTGGTTCGCGACGCACCCACCACTTCCGTCACACGTGTCGGGGTTGTCGCATTCGGTGTCCGCCGGGTTGCCGCACGCCGTACCCGCGGGCAGCGAGTTGGGCTGGCAGGCCCCGGCTCCGTCACACGTATCGGGATTGTCGCACTGATTGCCGACCGCGTTGCCGCAGGGCAAGCCGGACGGTTCGGCATTCGTGAGACAAGCCCCGGCGCCGTCGCACGTGTCGGGATTGTCGCACTCCGAGTTCGTCGGATCGCCGCACGCCGCGCCGAGCGGAAGCAGATTGTCGAGGCAGGTACCGTTGCCGTCGCAGCTGTCGGCGCCGTTGCACTGCGTGTCCGTCGGGTCGCCGCACGCCGTGCCGGGTGGTTCCGGGTTGGCGCGGCAGACACCCGCGCCGTCGCACGTATCGGGGTTGTCGCATTCCGTGTTGGCGGAGCTGCCGCAGGCGGTTCCACTGGCGGCGAAACGGTCCACGCAGGTTCCGGCGCCGTCGCACGTATCCTGCGCGTCGCACGCGCCGGAGGCGGGGTTGCCGCAGGTCGTGCCGCTGGCGAGCGGGTTTTGCGTGACCGTGCCGTTTTCGACGTTGCACACGCCCACGGTACATTCGTTGCCGTCGTCCAGTGGCGTCTGCGATCCATCGGCCGGGTCGCAGCAGAAATTGTTCGTGTCGTAGTTCGGCGTGTTGGCACAAGTGCCATTCGCCTGGCACACATCGTTCGTACAGGCGCTGCCGTCGTTGCAGTCGGCGTTGGTCGCGCACACGATGACGATGGTGGCCGGCGTCAGCGTGAGCGGCGTAATGGGGACGCCGCCGGGGGCAGACATGAATGTCTGGGGTCCCTCGGGGCGCAGATTGACGGTGTAGGTGCCGCTGGCGTTGAGAGGAACGTCGATCGCGAGCGTACCACCGTAGTAGGTGATGCCGCCGTCCGCGACGGAGGAGCCGATCCCCTGCGAGCCGTATCGGTAGAGTGCCGTACTGATGTCCACGGCCGAAATGCCGCCGGAGATCACGAAGTCCGACCGCCCGATGTCCTGCCAGCCGGCCTTGCAGAATCCCGTTCCGGTGTCACAGGTCGCCGAGCTTTCACCGAACGCAGTGACACAGTCTGAGCTGGCGGCACATGGCTCGATGGCGGCGGTGATCGGACCGGTCCGGGTCGCGGAGCAGGTGCCGCCGCCGTAGCACTGCACGTCGGAAAAACACGGATTTCCGTCGTTGCCGCCGCCGACACAGGCCTGTCCGAAATCGACCGGGTCAAGCGTCGCCTGATACGTCGCGAGCGCGTCCGGTGCCCATCCGGACAGTTGCAGCTCGAGGAACACGCGCTGTCCGCCGCCGGTCAGCCGGATCTCGTGCCCCACGACCTGATAGGTTCCGGTGGCTCGGATCGGCTGCCATGCGATCTCGGCCGATCGCACCAAGCTCGCCGTGCTACACAGCGCGACCGTCATGACGACCAACGTATGAACGTGTCTTGACTTCATGTTGCACCGTTCCTTGTGATGGTTGCTGATACCCCGCGCGACGCACCGGCAGCAGCGCATTCCTGCCGATCTGGGAGGTTTCGAAGAGTAGCGCGTAATCATCGATTCCGCTACTTCCACCTCTCACCATTCCCCGGCACCAGCGGCGCGCAACGCCGGATCATGCGGGGAAAGCCTATGTTTGTTCCTATAACCGGTTCCGGTGCGATTGTCCAGAAAAATCTGAACGGCCGCGGTGTCATGTCGCTTCAGATGCCGTGATGCACCATGAGTGCGGTTTTCACGGGCGGTTTGAGGCGTTAGGCTAGCTGATCGGCCGGCCGGTCGTCCTGCCGGTCGCGGAGCGAATCCGGTCGTCAGTATAAGTGCCGCCGTGTGGCACTTTCCGGTGTCTTGAATCGTCGATTCGCTGCTCCGTCTGCCGCGTGGGCGCGAAACAGGGGGCTGGGGCCATGGTAAACCCCTCCGACGAGCGCGATCGCGAGTGGCGTGCGACACTGTCGCCGCAGCAGTACCGAGTCGCACGCGAGTGCGGTACGGAGCCGCCCTTCACTGGTTGCTACTGGGATCACAAGGAAGCCGGAACCTACCACTGTGTCTGTTGCGGCCTCGAACTATTCGGTTCCGATACCAAGTACGACTCGGGTAGTGGCTGGCCGAGCTTCTTCGCGCCCGTGGCGGCGGATCGCGTCGAGACCGCCGAGGATCAAAGCCACGGCATGATCCGGATGGAGGCGCGCTGTCCGCGGTGCCAGGCGCATCTCGGGCACGTGTTTCCGGACGGTCCGGCCCCGACCGGGATGCGCTACTGCATCAACTCCGCGTCGCTCGAGTTTCGACCGGCTGATTGACTCCCCATCCACCGTGACAGGCCCGCACGCCAACCAGGCGTCGCCGGTACCGCCGTGCGCCCCACGCGGGTACGTTGGCCGACCCACCCTGGATATCCCACACTTGGAACGTGATATCGCCGATCTCCAACGCGAATTCCCTGCCCGGCCTTCGTTCGCTGAACGCGAACCTGGCTACGTTGGGGCAAATCCTGACGCGGCTAGCGACCGGGCGACGAATCAACAGCGGCAAGGACGACCCGGCCGGGCTCATCGCGACTGAGCGACTCTCGGCCGAAATCCGATCGCGCGAGGCGGAATCTCGTGCGATGGCCCGTGCCGATGCGAACGCGGCCATCGCGGACGGCCACACAGCGCAGCTCGGCTCGCTGTTCGCCGATCTCAACGGACTGGTCGTGGCTGGGGCCAACGACGCCGGGCTGTCCGACGCCGAGCGCAACGCGTTGCAACTACAAGTCGATAGCACCGTCGCGAGCATCAACAGGATCTCGGGCGAAGCCTTTCGGTCGATCGACCACCTGAGCATGCCGAACAATGGGCAGCACGAATTGACCGCGAAGCTGCGCGACGCACGGGCGGCGGCCGCGACCGTGGCAAGCGGCGGCTCGGCCGATCTCAACAGCGGTGACTTCGCGACCGCGCAGGCCTCGATCGCCACCGCGTTGGACAGCGTGGCCACTGTTCGAGGAGAGATCGGGGCGTACCAGAAGTACGTCGTGGCGCCGCGGATCCGGTCGAACGCCATCACCATCGAAAACCTGACCTCCAGCCGAAGCGTCTTGCTTGATACCAACTATGCGACCGAGACCAGCCGCCTCGCACAGGCCAACGTGCTGATCGCCGCGAATCGACAGTCGTTGGTTCTCGGCAACCGCCTGGCCGGGAGCGTTCTGGATCTACTGACCTGAGTTCGCGCCGGGCACCGACCAACATGACGCACGCACCACCGGCTCGGTTATCGGCTCCGGAAAACGCCGCAACGCGTCACGTCAGCACAAGACCGCAAATCGTACACTTCGGAAGGTGACCACCAACCGTGGCACCGCCCCATAAGCGTGAGGTTTCGGAGGGAGAAGGAGGGCTACCGTGGCAAAGCGATCTCGCAAGCGCAAACGCGATCAACAGTCTGTGAATAACGCCCCGGAGCGTATCGAGGACGAAGCCCGACAAAAGCCCACGTTCGTGATGGAGGCGCTCGAGCCGCGAATTCTGTTGTCGGCCACCTGGGTGGGAACCGATCACGACGACAACTTCACGGGAACCAACGGCGCGGACGAGGCGCACGGCCTCGCGGGCCATGACGTCATGCACGGGGGCAACGGCGCCGACATCCTCCACGGGGGTGACGGCAACGATCACCTGTACGGCGGCAATCAAAACGACACCTTGTATGGCGGCGCCGGCGATGACGTCCTCGACGGCGGCAACCACGATGACTTGCTCATCAGCGGTGGCGGCAACGACGTCATGCTGGGCGGGAACCACAATGACACGTTTCAATTCACCGGGGCGCACGACGGTGACGTCATCACCGTCGACGGTGGGAATCACAACGACACCATCGATCTATCCGGGTATAGCAACAATCAAGTCACCGACAACGGCCACTCGCTCACCGTGGACATGGGCGGCGGGGAATCGTTCACCGTCAACTACAGCAACGTCGAGGTGATCCACACCGCCGACGGAACGTATGCGCCCGGGTCGCTGCCCGCCGACGGTCACGCGCCAACGGCGGTCGATGATGCCGCGACGACGACCCAGGACACGGCGGTTACGACACACAACGTCCTGGCCAATGACAGCGATCCGGACGGTGACACACTCAACATCACCGGCCACACGGACGGTGCCCACGGCACCGTGGACTACCACGACGACGGTACCTTCACCTACACGCCGGAGGCCGGTTTCCACGGCAATGATCAGTTTCACTACACGATCGATGACGGCAGCGGCCACTCGGCCGTGGGTACCGTCGATGTGACCGTCAACCCGGCCGACCACAACGCGGCACCGACGGTCGTCAACGACGCGGCCACAACGGTTGAAAACACGGCGGTCACGACGCACAACGTTCTGGCCAACGACAGCGATCCGGACGGCGACACACTCAACATCGCCGGCCACACGGACGGTGCGCACGGCACCGTCGACTACCACGACGACGGAACGTTCACCTACACGCCAGAGGCCGGTTACCACGGAAATGATTCCTTCCACTACACCGTCGATGACGGTCACGGCCACACCGACACCGGCAATGTCGATGTGACCATCGCCCCGGTCCACCACAACGCGGCGCCGACGGTCGGCAGCGACGCGGCCACGACGACCCAAGACGTGGCCGTTACGACGCACAACGTCCTCGGCAACGACAGCGATCCGGACGGTGATGCGCTCAGCATCACC
>Ga0055449_10000178_pt1 | contig 17964 bp, 8 predicted proteins | sample China_Galinas_PW_2_FD_57739 | JGI IMG/M metagenome (GOLD analysis project Ga0055449, IMG submission 57739) | Wetland microbial communities from San Francisco Bay, California, USA, that impact long-term carbon sequestration - China_Galinas_PWB_D1 | ecosystem: Environmental > Aquatic > Marine >... | reverse complement strand
CCCGTTATGCTCCGGATGACATGAACAGCCACACCGTCCGGTCGTGTCAACAACCACTTCCCCGCCGAAGGACGGCCTCGACGGCCCGGCCGTCAGGTTCTTGAAGCAGTTGAAGAACCTCGCTCAGTGTCCTGCCCTCCCTCGCCAGGCACCCTTCCAAGCAGGTGGCTTCTGTAGCATCTGCTCCGCAATGTTCGCCGTGAAGTACGCCGTGCAAATGGCACCAACCTAACCATTCCTCTTGAACCGAGTCCGGATCCAGGGTTGTAGTTTGGATCTGGGTCCCAAGGATCAGATTACGGGCAGGGAGCATCAACCTGCGGAGGAGATCATCAACAAGTTCTGTGAGAGTGGAGGTGGAGCTGAGCCGCGGGGAATCGGTGCCCGGTGTCTGCGTGCTGGTATAGGTGTGACGGAGGCGGCCGACAGTCGGTGGCGTCGTAAGTACGATGTTTGAGGACTGATCAAGACGAAGCGGGTGAAGGAGCTGGGGAACGAGAACGGTCGCCTGAAGTGGCCACTGGTGGACGCAGAGTTGAACAAGGCGATCCCGTGTGAGATGGCCACGCAAGAGGTTACTCGGGCCGTCTCCTGGCATACCGGGGGTGACGGATCCGAAACAGCCGGCAACCAAAGTCCCCCGTATCCGATCCCAAGGCGGGTCGTCCTGCCCAACTGCCCTTGATCGCAGTGACAGTGAACAACCGATCGCGATGGCTCTGGGCGATCTTGGCTCACGTGATTTGTATGCCTTAAGCTCCTGATCTCAAAGTATTTGTGCGCATTGTCCGAGCTGGATCGCCTTGTCATCCCGGAGCTGCCCCGATTCACCTGGAAGGTCTCGATCTCGATCGGTCACCATTCGGAGTGAGCGTGAAGGACCTCAATCGAATGGCGATCCGTCCCGTTCCGGCGGATCGGGTCTTGGGTGCTGGTTGATGCGATATCCTGCAAGGACTCCGGCACAGGCAGGTGATCTCGATGTGGTACTGGGTCATTGGCATTGTGATCGTGCTATGGATCTTCTGGCCGAAGGGCAAGAAGGCGAAGAAGAAGCCCGCGCGCAGGACAAGCCGGGGCGGCAGGTCCGCGCCCCGTCGTGCCCAGTCCGCACGGAAACGCACGCAGCCAACGCAACGCGCGACACCCCGGCCCAGCCAGAAGGCGCCGTCGCTCGAAGATCTCGGATTCAAGATCACCGTGAGCTACGACGACGGCTTCGGTCGTCCGCACGGACCGGTCGCTGACCCGGTCTGGCTCGGGGTCGGGCAGTCGCTGAAGGTCGGCGGCGTGCGGATCGACGACCCGATGACCTACGCGGCGAGCCCGAAGCACCGGGACCGCCGGTGCGCCGACCCGAGCCAGATCGCGCCGTGGCTCGGCGTTCATCGGCGCGGCGAAAGCGGCGGGCTGTCGTACTGGCCGTGGTACGAGCGGATCGAGCCTGCGCAGCGAGCGGTCTACCTCGATTGGCTGGCGTCGCGGCGTCAGGGGCTGCCGTCCGAGGACGGGTTCCTGTTCATCTACTACTACGGGCTCGAGCGCCGGGCGTTGGTGGACGGCAAGGACATCCCGTTCGTGGTCAGGGAGGTCGAGCGTCTGCGCGGGCTGCACGCCGAGGAGGTGAGCAAGGGGCGCAGCAGGAGCTTCCAACGCTACTCGTCGTCGTTCCTGTGGTACCTGGTCGCGAGCCGTCCGAGCTGGTTCACCGAGCCGGACGTGCGCCGGCTGGCCGAGAAGACCACGTCGTGGAACGACACCTCGCTGCCGGCGGTGCTGTCGTGGTTCGCCGCGCAGGAGCACCCGTGCCCGGCGTGGCTGGCGATGACCGTGGCGGGCGAGCTGCCCGGGAGCGTCAACAGCGTGGTCAAGCAGCGTGTCCCCGAGCAGTTCGAGCGGCTGTTCACCGAGCGGTACCGCTCGTTCGCGGGCGAGGGGATGGTGCTGCGGGTCTCGAAGCGGATCGGTGGCTGCGCGTACAAGCCGGCGAGCGCCGCCCTGGAGTTGCACACGTGCGAGATCGCCAACCCGCTCGGGATCAAGAGCCAGTTCAAGCCGCTGGTGGAGCTGTGGAACGGGTGCGTAGACGATCTGCGCAAGCTGAGCCGGGCGGCCGACGAGAGCGACGATGTCTCGATCGCCGAATGGGAGGCGATGCCGGCCGAGCTGCGCCGCGGGGTCGAGCACCCGCTGACGGGGGCGATCACCGGCGTGGTCGGCGCGCACCACCGCGATGAGGGGGCATGCCTGGTGCCGGCGCAGAGGATGGCCGAGCCGATGTCGATCCCGCGGCGTGAGCGGTTCACGATGACGCAGAGCCGGCGGATCGCCGAGACGGCGCAGCACGTCGGCTTCGGTGTCGAGCCGGACGCACGGCTGATGGGCAAGTCGTACCGCGCCGAGGACCCGCTGGCGGTGTTCGTGTGGATGTACGACGACGAGCCGGACGGCGAGCGGTACGTGGCCGCGTCGATCATGATGCGGTTCGGGCTCGCGGTCGCCGAGGCCGACGGGCACGTCGCCCCGGAGGAACTCGAGGTGCTGAGCACGGAGATCGCCCGGCTGTTCGACCTGAACGACCACGAGGTGCGCAGGCTGGCGGCGTTGAAGGGGCTGCTGCTGGCCGAGGGCGCGGAGATCAACGCGATCGGGAAGAGCATCCGTGACGGGCTGAGCAAGCCGCACCGGCAGGCGATCGGTCGATTGCTGATCGCGATCGCGGCGGCGGACGGTGTGATCCATCCCGCCGAGCGGAAGGTGCTGCACAAGTGCTACCGCGCCATCGGACTCGAACCGGTCGAGCTCGACCAGACGCTCGAGGCGATGTCGGGGTCGGCCGACGGGCTGGTCACCGTCGAGCCCGGCGCCCGCCCGAAGTCGGGCGAGCCGATCCCCGCCCCCGATGACGAGCCGGAGATCACGCTCGACCGCGACGCGATCAGGCGGATCATGGTCGAGACTCAGGAGGTCTCGGTGCTGCTGGCCGAGGCGATGGGCGCGGCGGTCGCCGAGGAGCCCGAGCCCCCCGAGACGACGGCGGGCGTCGCGACACAGGTGGAGCCGATCCCCGAACCGACATCGGCGTCGCGGGGCCCCGGCGGTCGGTTCGGCGCGTTCTACGAGGTCCTCGTCTCGAAGGACCGGTGGGATCGCGATGAACTCGACGCGGTGGCACGCGAGCAGGGGCACATGCTGGGCGGGGCCATCGAGGCGGTCAACGATTGGGCGTACGAGGAGTTCGGGACGGCGCTGACGTTCGAGGACGAGGGGACGATCGTCATTGAACGCGGCCTGATCGCTGAGGGGTAGTACGGATGAGCAGCGCGAGGATCACGTCACGAGAGCGTTCGGCGATTCTGGGGTCTCTCGGGGCCGGGGTCGTGCCCGGCATCGGGCTGCATCACATCCAGGTCGGGCGCAAGGACGAGCTGGACGCGATGATCGACGACCTCAAGAAGATCGAGAACGCCAGCGCGTCGATCCGTTTCGTCGTCGGGCGGTACGGCTCGGGCAAGACGTTCTTCCTCAACATCGTGCGTGCGGTGGCGTTGGATCGCAAGCTCGTGGTCGCCCAGGGCGACATCACCACCGAACGGCGGCTGCAGGGCTCCGACGGGCGTGCCCGCTCGCTGTACTCCGAGCTGATGCGGAACCTCGCGACGCGGGCCAAGCCCGACGGCGGCGGGCTGCCCTCGCTCGTCGAGCGGTGGGTCGGCGACCTGGCGTTCGAGGTGAAGAACGACGGCGGCGACGACTCCGACGTCGCCGACCGGGTGCACACGGCGCTCGAGCCGCTCCAGGAACTCGTCAGCGGGTACGACTTCGCGAAGGTCATCACCGAGTATTACAACGGGTACGTCGCCCACGACGAGGCGCGGCAGGAGGCGGCGCTGCGGTGGCTGCGCGGCGAGTTTTCGACCAAGACCGAGGCCCGCGAGGCGCTCGGCGTGCGGAACATCATCGACGACGAGGCGATCTATGACTACCTCAAGCTATTTGCCGCGTTCACCCGCGTGGCCGGGTACCGCGGGCTGCTCGTCTCGATCGACGAGCTGGCGGTGCTGTCACACAGGCTGAACAACAAGCTCGCACGCGACCGGAACTACGAGGCGATCCTCCGCATCCTCAACGACTGCCTGCAGGGCTCGGTCGAGGGGCTCGGGTTCCTGTTCGCCGCGACCGACGAGTGCCTCGAAGACCAGCGGCGCGGGCTGTACAGCTACGAGGCGCTCGCGACGCGTCTGGCGCCGAACCGGTTCGCGACTGGCGATCTGGTCGATTACTCCGGGCCGGTGATCCGCCTGGAGAACCTCACGCCGGAGGACTGTTTCGTGCTGCTGCACAACGTGCGGCGCGTGCACGCGCACGGGCTGGAGGCGCCGCCGGAGTTTCCGGACGAGGCGATCACGGCGTACCTCGAGGACTGCAGCCGCCGGCTCGGTGCCGCCTTCTTCCAGACGCCGAGAGAGACCGTGCGCGACTTCGTCGGGCTGCTCAGCGTGCTCGAGCAGAACCCCGACCGCGATTGGCGTTCCTTGCTCGAAACGGGGACGACCGAGGAGAACGGCCCGAACAGTGACGGCGTCGAGAGCGCGAGTGAGCGCGCCGAGTCGGCACGCGACGACGATCTGACGACGTTCAGGCTGTAGCCAATGCCCGAAGAGGCGCCGGCACCCAACGCGTTCGATCTGCTCGCCCCGGGCGTCCAGCGGCGTCTGTGGGACATGAAGTGGACCGAGCTGCGCCCGATCCAAGCCGACGCGATCCGGGCGGTCTTGGGGTCGCGCGACGACCTCGTGTTGATGGCGGAGACCGCCGGCGGGAAGACCGAGGCCGCGTTCTTGCCGCTGCTCTCGCAGATCGCCGACGAGGCGCTCGGGTCGGTCCGCGTGGTGTACGTCGGCCCGCTCAAGGCGCTGATCAACGACCAGTTCTCGCGGATCGAGGATCTGTGCAAGCACCTCGAGGTTCCCGTCCACCGCTGGCACGGGGATGTCGGCGAGGCCGCCCGCCGGACGCTCATCCAGCAGCCGGGCGGCGTGCTCCTCATCACGCCCGAATCGATCGAATCGCTGCTCGTGAACCGCACGGCGAACCTCTCCGGCGTGTTCGGCGGGCTCCGCGCGGTGGTCATCGACGAACTGCACGCGTTCCTCGACGCGAGCCGGGGGCTCCACCTCGCGAGCGTCCTCGCCCGGTTGTCCAGGCGTGTGTCGGGCGATCGCCCCCGCATGATCGGGTTGTCCGCGACCATCGGCGATACCGACGCCGCGCGACGGTACCTCTCGCCGGACGCGCCCGAGCGTGTGCGCGTCATCACCGACCCGGGCGAGACCAAAGAACTCCAGATGCGGCTGCACGTCTACCGCCCCGCAGGCTCGCCCGACGCGGAGGATGATGCCCGCCAACTCTCGCTCCACACGGTGGCCGCCGACCTGGTCGAGCACTGCCACGGGCGCTCGAACCTCGTGTTCTGCAATGCGAAGGGGGACATCGAGCTGCTCGCGGACGAGGGCAACACGATCGCGCGTGCCTCGGGGCTCGTGCCGTCGTTCGTGGTCCACCACGGGTCGCTCTCGCGCGAGATCCGCGACGACACCGAGTCCCGCATGAAATCGGAGCGCCCGTATACCGCGATCTGCTCGAGCACGCTCGAGATGGGGATCGATATCGGGAGCGTGCACACCGTCGGGCAGGTCGGGCCGCCCTGGGGCGTCGCGTCGCTCAAGCAGCGACTCGGGCGGAGCGGTCGGCGTGACGACGAGCCGCGCCGCCTGAGGATGTACGTGATCGAGGACGCTGATCCGCACGCCGAGGACCCCGTTCACCGGCTGCCACTCCGCACGCTCCAGAGCGTCGCCGTGGTCGAGCTGATGCTGCGTGAACGGTGGCTCGAGCCGCCGGCGCTGCCGGAGATGGATCTGAGCACGCTCTCGCAGCAGGTCGTCGCGCTGATCGCCGAGCGTGGCGGGGTGACGCCCGCGGCGGCGTACGAGCAACTCTGCGTGCGCGGGCCGTTCCGCGCCGTCGAGACCGCGGTGTTCGCCGACCTGCTCCGATCGCTCGGCGCCGAGGACGTGATCGAGCAGGCCCCGCGGGGCGAACTCATCCTGGGGCTCGAGGGCGAACACATCCGGACCGGGCGGGGGTTCTACGCGGTGTTCGACACGCCGGTCGAGTACCGGCTCGTGCACGACTCGCGCGAGCTGGGCACGCTGCCGTCCGGCGCCGTCCCCGCCGAGGACGACCACCTCATCTTCGCGGGGCGGCGGTGGAAGGTCGTGTCGGTCGATGCCGATCGACAGACCATCTACGTTCAGCCGGCGCGGGGGCGCAAACGACCGCTCTTCCTCGGCTCGCCCGGGCACGTGCACCGGCGGATCCGCGAGCGGATGCTCGAGGTCCTGATTGATCCCCCACCGCTCCCGTACGCCACCGGACCGGCTCGTGAACTGATCGCGGCAAGCACGTCAGCAGCGGAACAATCTGGATACTCGGGCCGGCGCCTGACACCGATGAGCGACTCGGTCACCGACCTCGTAACCTGGACAGGCACACGGGAACAGCTCACGATCCTGTCGATGCTCTCGGCCGCGGGGCTCGAGGTCACCGACAAGGAGGTCTCGATCCGGTGCAGGGCGTCGGTCGAGAACGTGCGGTCGGTACTCGAGACCATCACAGACTACCCGCCACCGATCGAGACCATCGCGCGGGCCGCGATACAGCGTGCGACACTCCATAAGTACGATTATCTCTTGTCGGAAGAACTCCGAGGCCGAGCGATCGCGGCCAACGATCTGACGCTCGACTCGGCGCTCGAACTCCTGAGGCACATCAGCTAGCGGCCGTGCCGCGAGCCGTCGAGTTTCATACGGGTGACGGCATATGCCAGGTGCTCAAGTCGTAGGCTGCCGCTTTGGCACTTTCAGGCCCGGACGGATCGGTGTGGTTCAGCGGCGATCCGCCGGCGTACTGGTACATATTCGGCCCATCGACCTACCCCTTCGGGTCGCGGGTGATCCAGCGGCCGATCCGCGGGTCCATGTACCGGTTCCGCGCCAGGTACATCTCTAGACGCGGCACCCAGTGGTACCCCGCCAGCCCGATCCGCAGCGGCAGACCGCTCAGCTTGCTGAACTCGCCCTCGCTCAGCAGCGGCGTCGCGAGGATCCCGCTCATCAGAGACTTGTCTGTTCCGTCGATGATCCCGTCGTTGTTGATGTCCGCGTCCACGTAGTAGTCGGTATCCCCGACCACAACACCATCATTGTCGTTCAGGGCAGCGTAATACTCAACGATGTTTCCGTCGTTCGTATTGACCAGTCCGTTCCGGTCCACGTCCTTCGCGAAGCGGATCTCCGGCACGCCGTAAGGGTTGAAGAATAAAGCGAATACACGATCAGCGAACTCGATGGCAATGCTAGGTGGGAGCCTTTTTGAGCTTGGGAAGCTCCCCGCTGATGCCATGCTCGTTGAGAATCACCTTGTACTCTGCTTCTGTAAGCCCGCGAGATGCTTCGTGCTCCAATGTGTCAACGACGAAATACATTGCTTCGGCTCTGTCATAGGCCATGTCGATTCGCTTGTGTCGCCCGATGACAAACTGCTTCACCACAGCATACTCGGTTACTCTTGGGCCAACCGCCACGCCATTGTTGTCGGGATACGCTGTTGGCGCCAGCTTCGACGGCGGGTAGACGGCTACGTCGTGACTCTGAACTCTCGCAAGAACATAGCCATTGACCAATGGCAGCTCATAGTCACTGTTACAGCCACTCATGAGAGCAACGATTAGCAGGGCGCATGTGATCCACATCTGGGTCAACTTGTTCAATGGACACTCCTTTGCCGAAGACTGGATCAATCTACCGACTCATCGGGGCATTGAACGGGAACAACCAGCCCTTCTGGGATACCGGAACTTACATAGATTGCGTCAAGCCAGCCAAGTTCCTCGTAGTAGGGGATAATCCAGCGCCCCCGTACATAGTAGGGATCTGCAGCCCAGTGATCTATGTTGTACGAACTAATCCAGTTCATCTCGTCATACACGTCACGAATACTGTCGTTCAGTTCAACAATCAGGAATGCATCGGGGGTCACCGCGAATCGGTTTGGTCCATAACTCACTTGACTGGAGCCGGGATCGATGCGGTCGATCGGACGTGGGTTTACCCATGTGTGAATCCTCGGGGCAGATCCACCGATCCAGAACATCAGAGGCTCATCCTTAACATTGGTTGTGGTGTTGGAGTAGGTGAAGATTGGAGAACTGCTCGAATCCTGAAGGCTCGCTGCGTTGCTGGCTACTTGCTTGAATGGCTGGAGCTTCGAATCGACCGCACGAATCCACCGACGATCAAGCCCAATTTCCGACATCCCGACGGGAGCTCCGTTTCCGCGGAAGTAGTGACTTGCAAACTCGGACGAGCCCCAAGGAGCGTGAACGTGGGGTATCTGCACTGGAGTGATCGGCCTGGTAAACGAGCCAGTCTCGATGAAGTCATACTCCTCAGACTGTAGCCCCATCGGATCGACTACCTGCAACGGGTGCCCGCCGGCGTACTGGTACAGGTTCGGTCCGTCGACGTACCCCTTCGGGTCGCGTGTGATCCAGCGGCCGATCCGCGGGTCCATGTAGCGGTTCCGCGCCAGGTACATCTCCAGCCGCGGCACCCAGTGGTACCCCGCCAGCCCGAAACGCAGCGGCAGCCCGTCCAGCCCGCTGAACTCACCCGGCTTGCGCAGCGGCGTCACCAGGAACCCGCTCATCAACCCCTTGTCGTCGGCGTCGATCATCCCGTCATTGTTGATGTCCGCGTCGACGATGTAGTCCGCGTGCGAGATCGGCGTCCCCGCCGCACCGCCGTTGTTCAACGCGTCGGCCAGGTCGTCCACGATGATCCGGTCGTTCGAGTTCACCTGCCCGTCCCAGTTCACGTCCTTGGCGAAACGCGGCCTGGGCTGGCCGTACGGGTTGAAGTAGTACCGCTCGCGCACGTCCACGTCGCCGGTCTGCGCGTCCGCCACACCCACCGCCACACGCGGGCTGAACAACGCGTCGGTCAGGAAGTACACGGTGTCGTCGCCGAAGTCGCCGTCGGCGTCCGAGTCGAGGCGGCGCATGACGAGGTCGTCGAGCGCGCGCAGACCCCAGAAGTACTGGACCGACTTGTTGGTACCGTTCGGGTTGCCGGTGCCGGTCCAGGTGTCGAGGTCGGTGCGCAGGAGCTGCCAGCCGTTGGAGTAGTAGTGGTTCTCGAGCCAGTTATCGTAGATGGTCCCCCCGCCGCCGAATGGGAGACTCCGGCGGGTCTGCACGTGCTCGGAGATGCGCCAGTTCCGGGCGTTGTAGCGGATCCAGATCTCCATGTCGACCTCGGGTGTGTCGTTGCGGTCGATCTCGCGCTCGACGTAGACCAACCGGTTCCAGGCGTCGTAGTGGAAGGTCAGGCGCGTGTCCTGATCCGGGAGCGAGTCGAACCGGACGAGGTTGCCGTTGTTGTCGTACCCGGCCGTAGCGCCGGGAAGAGACGGCCCGCCGCCGCCCGGGGGCTCGTACTCGGCGAGCCGCTGGTCGACCATCTCGTTCGCACCGTCGTGGATGCGTTTCTCGCGGAAGTCGGATGAAGGATCCGCCTCCACGTCGTCCACCGCTCCATCCCCGTCGCTATCAGTGCCGAACACGTCCCAGTTGCCGAGCGTGTCGAGCGCCCACACGCGCGTCCCGTCGGCGGGGTCGTACGTCGCCCCTGTCTCGTCGACACCCTTCCGCTGCTCGAATTGCAGGCGGTCCGACCCGTCGTATGTGAATGTCGACAGGACGTACTTGTGAACCGCGCCGGGGCGTACGTCGTCCCGATTTGTTCGGTTGGAGCGCAGATCGTGCCCGTACGCCTCGTCGAAGATCGGCGGGAGTGTCGGGTAGCCGGAGCCACCCGGGGCGCTGTCCATACGGATCCAGGCCTGGCGGCGTGGGCGGAAATACTCGTCCCAGCCGGGGTATGTGCCGTCCCACGACGGGGTCTGGCCGACCGAGAATCGCGTGCCGTCGTCGTTGTAGGTGCGGTCGAGCATGACGTTGGCCATCGAGTACTCGACGGTCGCGAAGTTGTCCAGCCCGAGGTAGCCGTAGACGACCTCGGTCTCCTCGGCGCCGTCGTAGAGCACGAGTTGCTCGACGCGGTCGATCGCGTCGTTGAGCCCGCCGGAAGTGCCGTAGTCGAAGTTCCACTCGGTCACGCCATCGGGGTACGTGATCCCGGTCGGGCGGCGCCGGTTGTTCGTCTGCATGTCGCTGAGCGAGTTGTAACTGTACGTTACGACCTTGGTGTCACCGGTGGGCGTGTCGCCGGAACGCGTGACCGCCCCGTCGGGGTTCTGGAAGAGCAACCTCGGCTCCCACAGGTCGGTGTACAGAACTTCGACCTCGCTATCAACGACATAGCCGCTCTCATAGCGCTCCGAGGACTGTTTGGAGACACGCCCGAAGTCGTCGTATTCTGTGCTGATCCTATCGATTGTCTCGTCGAGGTAATTTGACGTGCCGTACGACACGATCGTGTCGTGCGTAACCCTGCCGAGTCTGTCTCGTTCGTACTCGTGAACGGTCCCGTTCTGGTCCGTCATCGACCGGACCTCGCCGAGGGCGTTGTAAGAGAATGACACCGTGTACGACGCGCCGGTTGCCGGTAGCCCGTCGCCTTCGCCCGGGTAATTGATCTCTCTGAGCAGGTCATTGGAGTCGATGAGCGAGTCGGTTGCTACCGAATCATCGCCCATAGTGACGCCGTACTGGTACTGCGTGATCCGATCTACGCCGTCGGGGTCATGCGCCACGACGTATGCAAGGCGTCCCGCGGAGTCGTAGCCGTAGCTGGTGGTGATGTTCTCGCCGGGAACCGCATTGCCGTTCAACGAGAGGTTGAGCCGTGGGTAGCCGGAGGAATCGTCCCAGTCCGCCTCGCCGTCGACTGTCACACCCGACGCCAACGAGTCCGGGACATAGTTCTCGATCTTCGCGATGACACGGTCGAGATCGTCGTAGAGGTAGAGTGTGCGCTGGTATTCATCTTCATCATTGTCAGTGGATGTGTTGGGATAGGCCAACCACCAGTCCTCAGCAACTGCACCACGCGCGTTGTACAACGACCACGAGTGGCGCTCGCCAGCGGTGAGCTTCGCAGCCGGCAGCGTGAAGAAACCAATTGACGAATTTCCCCCTGTGGCCGCGCCTACTTTCAGAACCTTTGTTGAAGTGAGATCGTCATCATTGTTCGTTTCACTTCCGTTGATCTCGTCCCCCCGCGGGCGGAACGCGATATCCCGATAGGCGTGCGAGAACTGAGGCACGCTGTTGTTTGCCACCAAAGCGTCCTCTGTATCCATTCCCGAGGCATGAAGATGCAAGCGTTGCCGCACAGTTCGATGCTGAATCGCACTCTCGAACCCGCGGTACGGCGAGAAATCGTCCCAGTATGTCAATTCCTCTTGTCGAACGACCTTGACTTGTTCGAGTTCACTATCAAAGACCTCGCCTGGATCATACCCGACAGCCAAGCCGGCCCCTAACAGATAGAGTTGGTCTGGGCGATCCATTGAATCAAACCGCGTACGCGCGATCGGCCCGGCTATCGGCTGGGTTTCAATCGCCCTACCAACCGCGTCTAGAAAGTACTCGGTATCGAGGTAGCTCGGCGAGCCGGACTGCGGCTCGATCGCTCTCCGCGTACGGTATACTAGTCCCCGCTGACTGTACTGTGTCTCAACAAGCAGCCCACGATCCTGCGTTGTGTCGACCGATGCAGGGATCCCTGACGCGCCTGAGAATAGCGCCCTCCGCGTGGGGCGATCGAGATTGTCATACTCGAACAACGCAATCGGCGGTTCCGGTGGAATGAGGACAGCCAACCGATCCCGATGATCATACCGCCGTTCGGTCAGTCGAACCTGCCCACCGTTGTCCTCACCGGTGTACTGCCTGGTCCACGACAGAAGACCGTTGCCAACGCCTTGCTCGGGATTACTGTCCCCGTCAAAGTCGTCGTAGAAGTACTCCTCCACAGTGGTCGCAGATTCACCGGTCACTCCGGCGCCGGTCGCCACCTTGCGATCCAGGACATCGTAGCTGTACGACACATAGGAACCCGTTGGCGAGAGAACCTCCTCAACCCGTCCAAGTTCGTCATATTCATACGATGTTGTCAGCTCCGTAGAATCATCATTAACATCCCCCCAACTCACACTACTCCCGAGCAAGCCGGACAGGCCATACCACGACACCTTTCGCGACAACTCGTCTTTCAACGCATAGAAGATCACTTCATTGTGGAGCGCCGCTAGGGCTGCTTCCGATCCAGCGACGTTGGAATGCGGGATTGATGACACATCCAAATCGCGGAGATACTTGCTGACACGGAGAACTCGCCCAGAGGCATTGCGCCATGAAATAATCACGGGCTCTTCAAAGCCGAGATGAGCCTGCTTCCCTGCGTCCTGGCCGTTCGTATTCCATAGCTCATCCATTCTCTTGTCAAATGTCACTTCTGCTCTGTACAGCACACCCGGCCGGAGTGAATCTTCACGTAACTCCTGCTGGACGTGCGCGAGCGGATTCGATGTCGTCGTGCCTGACACACGCGTCTGAGTTCTCCCCCAGACATCATGCACATAGGACTCCGTCAGCTGTGCGGAGACGTTCACGCCATCGGGGATCAAATACTGAGAGGTCGATCGGCCGAATCCGACCCGCTCGCCGCTGCTGCCAAAGTACATGCTCTTCCCGAGTGCGACACGCAGCAAGTTGCCGTACTCGAATGGCTCGCCCGGACTCAGGTTACCTTCGTCATACCGGTAGTCCGCCCCGTTGTTGTCCGCCCTGCTTTCAAACCGAATCCTGCCGTGCTCATCGAAGAGTCTGTAACTGTCGTATTCGGCTACCACCGTGTCAGACGGACCATTCTCGGTTTCGCTCTCGGGCTCGACTCGTGTTCGGATCCAACCAATGTCGTACGCACCCTCTGCCGGATGTGAGCTGACGACGGTCCGGAACCCGTACTCGAACCACGTCGTCTCGACGTTGTCCGCGTCCGTGTTTCCTTCCACGCGGTACCGCTCGATCGTGTCCGGCAGGTATGAGTAGTCGTTCGGGTCTCCGCTCCCGCCGGGCACCGAGTACGCCGCTTTGTAGGTTGTCTTTGAGATCGCGTTGAAGTTTCCGTTCTCGTCTCTGACTCTCACCTCGCTGATTCGGTTGTTCGATGCACCGCCCGGGTTGCTGACATACGTGTACTCGTACGCGAGCCCCAGATTCCCCGATCGTGGTGTGTAGCTCGGCTCGGATCCGCCGCTGCTCGGGGTGTAGTCGGAGACCGCGGATGGTGTGTACTGCCGTGTCAGGAGTCCATTGGTGTACTCATACGCATTAACCCAATCGCGGCCGGCGGGCTCAGCGACCACTTCATAGACGAGGTACGGCACACTACTCGAGCCGTACTTGCGCATGTCGTAGTAGCGGGTCCGGTGTAGAGTCCAGCTGCCGTCATCGATGTGCTCCTCGACGGTCGTCGAGAGCCCCGCGTCGCCCGAACTGTCACTGGTGAATGTAAACGTGCCATAGCTGTAGTCGTACCTGACTCCCTGCGTTGCAGAACCCCCGCAGCCACAGGCCGACTGGATGAACTGCCGCAGCACACGCCCCTCACCCGGTTGCACGGGATCGCTCACCGCGTCATACCCGATGATCTTCGCGGCCAAGTCCGCGACAACCTCGCCGTCGTTCGGCGTAACCCATCCGAGGGCCCCGTTGTCGGGAAGTGTGAGCAGATCCGCCGCCGCCCGATCCCAGGCTTCGCCCAGATCCGGGCTCTCTGCAAGATCCTGATTCCACCGCTGTGCGTGGTACTCGACCTGTTCCGGCATAATCACCATCTTGAGCTGGTGATCCGCGCCTCCCTGATCGAGCCGGTCCGGGTCGGGATTGGGATCCGGGTATGTGCCGTCGTGGTACCGGTACTGGGTGATCGACTTCCACACTGGCTCAACGCCTCCCGGCGCGAGATCGACATGTTCGGTCTTGATAACCTGGATCAGGTCATCGTCCTGCCCAACATCTGCATGAACCGAAACAGGCTCGGTCTCACCGGGCAAGATCGGAGGGGCCGTAGCGTAGTAGTAGTCAACGCGCCGAGTTTCTCGGTACCCAACAGTGATGTCCGGATCCGTCACGATGGCATCATCGCCATACAACGGCCGCAGGACCTGGACACTGCCGAGCATGCCAAGAACACTGGAGTCGTAGACAGTATCGTCGAGCAGCCAGTTGAACTGAATGATCGCATCGGAGTTGCGTTCGCCCGGCGTGCCGTTGATTAGGATGTTGTGAAGACGCGCTCCGCCTGTGAGCGACGTGTGATACAGGTACAGACGCGTGTTCTCCGTGTACGGCCCGGTCTCAAGCAACAGCAGGCCCAGCAATTTCGCGTCCGGATTGACGAAGTTCCGGGTCACATCGTTGAGTTCGTCGTTCGTTGGCGCGCGGACGAAGTGCTTGGTCCACTCCCCCGGAGCTCGCAGCGTCCACACCGCCCAGTCTTGGTCGTCGATCGTGACGGACCCGCTCGTCATCTGCTGAGTTGCCGCGCCTCCCGCGTCCCAGATATTGTCCGAATCTCCATCGGTAAATGTCAGGAAAGAGTCGAGCGGTGGGCCACCCAGACGGATCTGTGGGGAGGACGGGTCGGTCGACTCATCAACGATGAACCTGAAACAGTCCGCTTTCCACCCGCGTCCGATCAGACTTCCCGCGGCGTCTGTCGCGTCAAGAAATACGGGGTTGCTTGAGTACTCACGCCGGAGGACGAAGTCATCGCCCGGCACCTTGACCACGAGATCAACCGCTGACTCCGTCTTGACCCCCGTCGCGTACGAGACCGGTTTGGTGTCGTGCGGCATGGGGCCGGCGCCCTCGGTGGGGCAGCCGCTCAGGTTGCCTTCACTCTCCTGATCGGATTCCTCCTCCGTGGGGTCGTTCACCGTTCCGGTGAGCGTGTTGAGAGCATCCTCCGGAGTCTCGTAGCATCCCCGGACATACGCCTTGAGCGCCATTCCGATGTCGTTTGAGATCTCGTCGTAATCATCGTTCGGTCCGGACGGCGTGTAGCCGGCAATCGGATCCTCGTGCCCGGAAGACCAGCCGCCCCCTCCTGAGTCAACGGTCTGCCATTCGTGGTAGTACCCATCGGCGGGAATCCCCAGCCCTCCGTCGCCGGTTCCTCCGGGATCACTCACGCTCGCAAAGAGTGACAATCCGCAGATGTCCATCGGCTCGACGCGGTACTGGTACTCCGTGTAGATCATCGATGCAGTGGCTACACCAGTCGCATCGTCGATCGGGCAGTTGCCACATAGGGGAATCCCAGAGCAATCAACGCCGACACTGAGAGTCGAATGCGACTTCGGGAGGTTTTCAATAGAACCGGTGTATACCTGCCATTCGGACCAATCATCCGGACCCGACGCCAGGTTGCTCATGGCGTCGGCCACAACCGTGTTGACAGCCTCTTGCCTATGACCCCCTGTTGGCGCAGAACACCAGTCCGACTGCGTATCACCTTCGTAGCAGGACCAATTCAGGCAATCCGCCGACCCGGTTGCGGTGCGAGAACGATACTGAATCGTCACCAGATCGCTTGGGTCGTGATCCTCCCAAACAAGGCGATCCGTGAAAGAATCGATGTCATCGACTATCGCCTCCATCTGGTTCAAGTCTGTCTGGCCGTCAACATCGTTTGGCGGAGTCCCGAAGTCGCCCGCAACGAAGATCGCCGGGAGTGACGTATCATCGAACGCGGACAGGAAATCTGTGTCGTCGTAGAACCTGGTATACATGGCTGTTGTTGATCCCGAGCCGCCGCCCCAGAACGCGGCACGGAGCATCTCGACGATCGGCTCCATCGCGCTGCGATCTGAGTAGCTCGCCGAGTAGTACCCGTCAACGGGGAATGAAGGCGCGCCGTTCGGCCACACCATCAACGGCAGGCCGACGGCCTGCCGGCGAATCTGAACCGCACGCATGGTCGCTTCCAGATTCGAAAAGTCCGCGGCCCGAGCGATGGTCGGCACACACACAAGCACCAACGCGACCAACACCCTGCGAGCCAGCGCAGATCGCCGATCCTGACGAGTAGTAGTGTTTCTCACGGCAATCCCTCCCTATAGGGACAAGTACGTCTGGAGGAGATTACCCCCCGGCTTTCGGGACCGCAAGACCGCACAGCGTGTCGTGGAGAACTTGCCGTCAACGCACTCGACCGACTGCGGGGATTCCCTCGGGCACGTGCACTTCGGTGGAAACCAAGGGTCTGACTTGTGATGGAAGACAGGAGCAGTACACTGCCGCACGGTTTACCGCGAAGGAGATTCCGATGGCGACGCAACCCGGTGTCATGCACGGTTTTAGAATCTGGGCAGGGCTTTGCGCAATCTGCACAATCGGTCCCGTTTCCTTGGCTCAGGTCTCGGGGGCAGAACAAGCCAAGACCCTCGACGTGCTTCTACTCAAACCCGGGGTGCTCGCGAGCGTAGGGGTCTCGCCGCAGGAGACTTCCGCGATTCTCACCCGCCTAGCCGGCGCTGAGACCGAGGTGGCAGACCTGCTCTCGGCGGTTGACGAGGTTGGAACGAGCCAGGGCGAACTCGCTCAGTACATGGCCTCAGCAGACTTCGGTGCACTTCAGGGCAACGAGCAACGGGAAGCGATTGCGACGCTGGACTCGAGCGTGCAGCAGGCTCAGGGGCATCTCGACTCCGCAACGCAGGCGATCCGGGCGGTGATGTTCGTGGACTGGACCACCCAGGAGCTCGAAGTGCTCGATGCGACGGTTGCCTGCGCCCAGGCCGGGTTGCCCGTGTGGTACGGCCCCGCACAGCTGGATGCTCGTGGTCGGACCGCCCTTCGCCGGGCCCTGCGGACCGAGGCGCTCAGCCAAGATTATGACCGCCCTCTCCAGCAGGAAACAGAGCAGTTCCTCTACGATCTCCGCCACAACTACCTCGTTGTCAATGCACGGACCAACGCGGACACGAATACGGTGCTCATCGAGCAGCTCTGGCCCTCAGAAGAAGCGGAGTAGAAGCGGCACAACCGTTGGTGATTCGCGGCGGGTAACATCTGCCAGGATCCATCATTGGCGGGGCGCATGCCTAGCAAGCTGGGTAACGCCTGCCACCGGGAACTGTCCGGGGCCTCCACAAGGCTGCCACGAATTGCCCTGCCGGCTCCAGCCGGATCTGTGCCCGCCGGTGGTAGATCCTAATCGACAAGTCGTGCTGGAGCAGGTCCTTGCGAGAGAGCCGGCGTGAGGATCATGCCCTGGTGTAAACTGGCCCATGATGTCAGTGTTCAGAACCGTCTGGTGCATTGGGCTGGCCGTACTGCTCGGGGCGGTGGCCTCTGCCCAGGTCGTTCCCGCCGGCGAGGTCGAGCTCGCGCGCCTGATCGACCTGACTGCGCAGCGACTCAGTCTCAGCATCGACTACGACGCATCCGGCGTGCGGGGCACAGTCACGCTGCGATCCAACGAAGCCGTCACCGACGAGCAGTTGTGGCGTGATGTGAACCGTCTCCTCGCAGCTCGTGGGGTGACGACGGTGCAGCCAGACGATGGGGGATCGCTGAGTGTCGTCCGGCTGGAGACCGCGGCTAGCCTGAGCCGGATCTGGTGGGATGCGAAGGGGTTCACTGAGTCAACTGAGCCGCGCCCCGGGTTTGCAACGGTTGCGTTTCAACCCGTGCACGCGGAGGCGCGTGAGCTCGCGACGAGCATCGCCCCACTACTGTCCAAACCGGGCGGCAAGGTCGAGGCCGTGCCAAGCGGCGACTTCGTGTTGATCTCCGATCTATCCCCGCGGATCGATCAGATCCTCGAGGCGTTTGCGCTCATTGATGCGGCCACTTCCACCGAC
>Ga0055449_10000176_pt1 | contig 17984 bp, 15 predicted proteins | sample China_Galinas_PW_2_FD_57739 | JGI IMG/M metagenome (GOLD analysis project Ga0055449, IMG submission 57739) | Wetland microbial communities from San Francisco Bay, California, USA, that impact long-term carbon sequestration - China_Galinas_PWB_D1 | ecosystem: Environmental > Aquatic > Marine >... | reverse complement strand
GCTGCATCTTGATTTGCCATCGAATACTCGAAAGACCATTATGTTAGGGGCTCTAAGGGCCTCCGCCACAACATTGCGAGAGGTGCCGTTCGAGAACGCGCGACCATTGGAATAACGCGCTGCTTTCGTCATCGTACTGGTCGAACAGGCGTCTCGCGCCGTCGGGGTCGCCGCGCGTCAGGTACAAGGCCAGCAGGAAGTAGCGTATGCCTTGGTTGTCGTTGGGGTTGAGGTCGAGCATGTCCTCGTAATGCGCGATCGCGTCGTCGGTACACCTTCGCCGGATCGAAGTCACCGGGCAGACGAATCACCAGGCCGTCAGTGAGGACGATGACCAGGTTATGACCATCACCAGCCGACGCGAACGTCCCCGGTCGTGGCGCAGCTGAACTGCACGCGAAATCTTCACGAGCCCGGGTTCGATCAATGCAATCCAGGCGAATTCACCAGACGTGCGGAAGAACCCTCAGAACCGGCCATTTCGGGGAGGTTCCAGTTCGCCGGGTAGGTTCTCCAGCATTCTTGCTGGAGGAACCGTATGGCGAACCAACTCGGAATGGCGGAACAACAGTCCATCCTCGTCCTGGCGCAACGCGGCTGGTCCTATCGACGGATTGCCCGAACGCTGGGCATTCACCGCGAGACGGTGTCGCGGCACGTGCGGCTGGCGGCAGAGGCGCCGGTCGACACGACCGGTCCACCGGGCGTTCCGCTCCGTACCGGGCACGAGGATGCGAGTTCCGCAGAACCGGCCAAACCCGCCCGCCGGTACGCCTTTCTGCACCGTCATTCCGCAAAGACCGGACGCACCGTCGAAACGACAATGGCTTGATCCATGCCGCCGAGATCGGCCCAGTATGCAACTTTCTTCGGGACCGCAACGCCTGACTGGGCCGTGCTCCCGACGGGGTCATAAATCTCCAGATCCTGGATCGGGGGCAGCAAACCTCCTAGCCCGTCCGGGAGTATCGAGCCGACGCACGAAATCGGAAACACCGGGTTCACGAAGGTACTGTCATCATACAAGAAGAGCTGGAGTCCGAAGACGCACTTGTTATCGCTCTGATCACGGCCAACGAATACGACGAAACCGTCATCAGTCAGACCAACACGGCTATGCATCTCAAGGCCTGTGACCACTCCCTCATCCTCGCCAATTTCAACGCTTCCGTTTCCATTCACGTCGTTGTGATCCTCGTTTGGGTCCAGATAGCCGTTGCCAGAGAGTCCGACCAAGCGCGTGATTTCCCAGACCGGGGCTCGATACCTTGCAGCGAACACCCCGACCCCAGGCGTCGTTTCATGGATCAACGCGCCATCGTCTGTCAGCGTCCCGATGAATACGATCATTTGTCCATTCGGAGAAATATTTGGCGCGCGGCCCATGTCGTCATCGGCAGCAAGAAAGCCGTTGTTCGGAAAGGCGACCGCCCGCGGGATACCATACGGTCGATCATAGACAAAAATGCGGAAGTTGTTTGTACGCAACACTACCCGACCGTTGTCGGCGATAGCTGGCCACAAAGCCGCCAGCCCGGGATAATCGAGCACATAGTCGAGGGTGCTACCATCTCCGACAAACACCCTAGTATACGTTTGCCCTTGGATCAGCGCTGGAAACACAACTTCTCCCGTCGCATTCACATCGATGTTATTGCTGTCTTGGATTCCGCCGACAGCACCAACAAATGAATTGAAATCACAGACGAGAGGCTGTACGAGGCAGAAGCCACATGGTGCGAGGTCATCGTCCGGACAGAATGTGCTAAAGTCGCAAGGATCGGGAGTGAATTCGCACAACTCACAAGGCACCTGTACGACCCCCGCACAGTTTGAACTTGCGACGGTCGTCTTCACTCCCGACCCGTCCGTCCTCCATCGCCGGGCGAAGAAGACATCTCGGCCAGGACAATCGGGACAGCTGTACTTTTCTCTGACTGCAACCTCAGACCCGAAATAGTCGGTCCCTGTACTGACAACGGCTCCCTCATAAGCGCGCCCGCTAGCAGCCGGCGCCATAGGTCGCGGATTCCGTGCATCGTCAACGGTGAAGACGCCTGCCAAACCATTGCTGTCGGTCGCAGTGAGAGCGATCGTTCCCAAGTGGTTTACTGAACAGTACGGATTGATCTCAACTATCCCCGCGTCTCCGGTACGTACGGCTACGTACGGCCGCCCGTCCACTAGAAGAGTCGACTTTGCGTTCCTGTTAACCTCCAGAGGAAACGGCAATCTGACGCCGAACACGCGCGCCTCGGTAAAAGCGTAGAAGGTCTGCTGGCCAAGCGCGTCCGCAGGAAACGTCATCCGACAAGTAAAGGTGTTTGTGCCTCCAGCATCTGGTGGCAAGAGCAAATTGCAGAAAGAAGGCGGAGAATCAAGATCTCCGTTTTCTTGTCGGTAGTACCTGACGCCCTCAATGCCAATCGCAGGCAAAAGACTGGGCGTCGCCTGCAAACGAGTACTAAGATATGCGTACTCACCGACGCCGGTCCCGTCATCAGGAGCCACGTTCCTTGGGTTCGCCGTGACACTGCCTTTTGGCGACGCCGCGAGTGGCACAGTTATTTCGTATACGGCCTCGACAGCTTGAATCCGCAATAGGCGGTTGAGTGTCTGAAAAGCGCAGCCGGCCTTCACCAAACCATGTAATGCAAGATCAACTGTCGATGCGTAGTCTTCGTCTTCGACCTGAGTTATAGCGCTAGCCCCGTCTAGGGAGAAGCGGCCTCCAAGTCTAGCCTCAAATGTATCCAATCGCAGGAATTCTAGGGCTACAAGCTGTGCATGAGCAAAACCGTAGATCGACGCCTTAACGGTTGTGCGAGGCCAGGTGCCATCGAATCCTGAGAAAACTGGCACCATCTGCGTATTCGTGTCACCGGTGATCGACCTCACCATTTGACAGGTACCATGCGTGCAGTCAAAACCGAAGCTAAAGGAAAACTGCGCGCTGCCCTGCAGTTTAATGCCAACTTGTGGGCCGATCACACGAGCCTCTAGCTCGAAGCCAGCACCCATGGGGATGTTCATTCCCCCGAGGGGTTTGAACCAGCCGGGGAGAGGCCTGATGCGGTGAGTCTTTAACACCCGCTCGCACGTCAGCTTGCCCGAAAAGCTAACGTCGAGTGTCGGTGCGAGAGTCACGGCGATCGCTCCGTCGCCTGTGACGACGAATTTGTGAAGATAAGGCAATGAACTATCAAGGACAAGATCCACCCGAACTGAGCCGCGAGGGAGCGAGAATACCGGAGGAATTACGAGAGCAGGAAGCTGTCCCTCTGCTGTACAGTCGAGCGGCCCCCAGGTGAATCGGTACACGCCCGGTGCATCGGGGCATAGGCCGCCCGTAGGTGGGTCGACAGCAGGGCTGGGCGGGGTCGTGGAGTTATGGTTGTCGGCACCAGTGATTGCGGGATTCGGATCAGCATCGGACAGCGGGAACGCGAGGCTTTCATCAATACGAAGAGCCGAGAAAAGCTCATCGAATGGCACTACTTCGAGGCGTACAAGCTGGGTCGCGCCGTTAGAAGTGACCTCAATGGCTTGTCCGGAGAGGGGCCGCTCGCCGGTCCCAATTAGAAAGGCTCCGACAGGGATTTGAGTAGGAGTGGATAATTCCACCTGATAGATGTATCCCAGGTCGTACGAATCTATGGGGTCGACTGGCAGCGGGTTGCCAACGATCTGATTGTCTGGTACGAGAACTGCACCAGGAGCAGGTTCAGCAAGTACGCCAAGGGTGGGTGCGGAACGAACGCCGCAAGCCTCGGCAAACACCTGCGCTGACCCAACATCTATTAGCGCTGTTACATTTCCGGCATCGTCGACCGTTACAACATCCGGTTTGTTCGGTGACCACCGAATCGGAGTGTCGACCACGCCACCCTCCGAATCCAGCGCAATCGCGTTGAGGTGCACCGACTGGCCCGCTTGGGTAAGTAGGAAAGACGGAGGATCGACGACGACCCGATACACTACTTGCAGGGGGCCCGTTGCTTCAGCCGCAAGTGGCTCAAGGTCGAGCAAATCGATTTCCAAATCCGAGTTGACATCTGCCGTGGCGCAGTTCTGATCGGATGAAGAATAGCATCGTTGGAAGGCCGCAAAATCTGCTAAATCAGTATCGCAGTCTCCATCAATGTCGGGGCTTTTTGCGACCGAGTGGTTGGGCTTGGCGCCCACGAAGACCGTTGCCAACAGAACGATGAAGACGCGATGTTGTATCATTTGTCGCTCCGATCAATTGCAGATGACAATTCGTCGAATGCCGAGGCACATACCGGCAACGTCCGCCTGAGCCATGTCGTGAAGTCTTAGCGATCGGACGGGCAAGCCGGCAACGTTCGCCCCAGCCAGAAATCGTATTGGAAATCGCCATAGAAGAGGTTCTCCAAGCGAGTCTTGTCATCGGCATGACACGAACCATCACGATTGATGTCACAGACTGCTGTCGGCGTGTTCGGGTTCGTCAGATGTTGCATGAGAAGTGTTTCGTCCGCGGGCTCCACCGTGCCGTTTTGATTGACGTCGCCGGGCAGGAAGCCAACGCACCTCCGACTATTGCTTGCAGTGTGGCTAAAGCAGGTCCAGCGGCCCGGGTCGATCGGGGCGCTCAGCTGCAAGGTGGCGTTCCGCCCCGACGCCGAGACGCTCACGATCGTCGGGGTGCGCCGGATCGGTGGTGCCGAGCTGTCTTGAATCGTGCTCAAGGTGAAGTCCGCCGGCTCGAGATCTGCCGCATTGCACGCCATATCTAGCGTGATCGACGTGAGACCTTGGCCCATCAGGCCATTCGGAGTCGTCGGCTGTCGCGCGTCAATAGTACAGGGCTCAGGCATCGACGATGAGACGATTCGCTGGTCGGTGCATGCCCTTGCTTCGAAAGCCTGAGACACATACGCGAAATCAGTTAGATCGACGTCGTCGTCCTTGTCTTCGTCGAAGGCTCCGAGGCAGTCTTCTCGCGTCATATACGGCGCTGGCGGGTCGGGTGCTGCCCCAGGCCCGGAGAAGCACGCCGAAAACTGGAAATATTCGAAGTCACCGGCGTCGCACCGCGCGTCAACGACGTGAACAATCAGTTGATTGTGGATCGTAACGACGGCGCGCCGCGTCTTCCACGACGGATTCCCGTCGGCATCGCCGGCCGCGGCATTGGCCAAGGCATTCTCGACCCACACGTGGTACTCACCTGGCGTACTTGGTGCGATGAGCGTTCCCTCGGCGAGGGTCGCTGGACCGCATCCGCTCTGCTGGGCAACTCCGGGAAGGAACCCGCCGTTTAGAGCGTCGAGCCCGTGGGTCAGAAGAGTGGCGAAGTCCTTCAGATCCACGTTGCCATCTGTGTCGTCGTCGAACCGCGCGAGGCACGACTCGGTCGACTGCGGCGGAGCGGGCTCTGGCGATGCGTCCGGGCCAGAGAAGCAGTCCACGAACCGCCGCACCTCGGTAGCCGTCCTTCGAAACCCGAACGAGTTCTGGGCGCCTCCGACCCCCCGAATCCCCGCCGACAGGCCCGATGGGTGACCGCACACGGGCCCACCGGGCGGAAAAGACGCGCCTGCGTAGCCCGCCGGCCCGCTAATGCCGTCCGGGGCCTCGAAGCTTGCCATCGGGTTGTCGCACGAGGCCGGCCCCTTGGGAGTTTCGACCTGCTCCAGGCTCCCGCCGTCGTAACGCACGTCGAACTTGACTAGGGCTAGACCCCGGTTGTTGCCGTCGCTCAGCGTACCGAGTACGCGGTATGCGACCTCCTGCCCACAACGGGCGTAAACGTCGGAGTCACCAGCCGCCGATTGCACCTCCAGCCGCAGCTCGGGGTGATTGAGCACCGTCCACGAACGCGAAATGACTTCCGTGAACACGACCTTTCGCGTCGTATCGTTGAACACCGTCTGGCTGCGTGAGATGGCCTCATTGAACACGACGTTCGCCGGAACTCGGTTGTAGACGGTCTGTGAGCGGGAGATGGCCTCGGTAAGGTTCGGCGTGGGCACGGTCCGGTTGACAACGGTTTGCGACCGCGAGATTGCTTCGCTGAAAGTCGCAGGCTGGGTTGCAGCATTGTTCACCGACAGCGACCGCGAGATAGCCTCGACGAATGTCGGCGAGCCGCTGCCGACCGCATCGTTGCTCGCGGTTCGTGCTTCCCGTTCCGGTTCCTGGACGACAGGCGACGCGGCCGCGAAGCTCTTCCCTGCATGCCCTCGTGCAAGCGCCAAACCGGTGAAACCCGCCAGCAACAAAGCGAGTTTCGTCTTGTGGACCCTTGTCCTTATTCGTGCCATGACTTTTCACCCAGCGCCTACGCTGTTGTGTTCAGCAACCCTCCCTCGGCGGCGCTGTCCTTTTACGGCGCCCAATTGGCCCGAAGCTGGATTTCTGATCGCCCGGGCGGGAACGTTACCTCAGCCGTTGCCGAAAGACTCCCATCTGCCTCTTGCGCCAGCGGCGTCGAAGTCACCGTAATCTCATTCCCAAGGATTGGGACCACGCGCACAGTCACTGCTGTTCCGACGGGGATGTTCCAAGCTCGAATATGAACTTCTGACAGCTGGTCAGTGTCGATCTCAACGTCAGGGCTGTCCGGGCCTGCATCGGGGTCTGGGGGCGCAGCCACAGACTCCTTTTCTCCGTCCCCGAGACTAAGGACTTGCAACCGCGGGGCTTCAAGTGGAGGAAAGACGGCACCTGGTGTCGTAGCTGCAGAGATGCCCGCCTCTGGCGGCCCGAGGAACGGAACATCCAGTATCGGCGCTTCCACGCGCACCCGACCAAAGGCGCCCCCATCGCGGCATTGGTCCGGAGGCGGCCAACCCAGCCCCGTGGCTCCGAGATACGGCGTTCCGAACACCCGCATCCCGGCGGCGATGCGAATTGAACCCGCCGTGCCGTCGCCGGAGAACTGCGCCATATCGTTGTCACAGTACCCGGTCCCACCAAAGGCGGTTATTCTCGATCCTTCAGCAAGCTGAATTGCGGTGTCGCTTGCGATCAGTATCGCACCGCCGCCGCCTGCACCGGCCACAAGCGATCCCTCTGGACCGACAGAGCTGTTAAACGAAACACCGCCACCCGACCCACCGATCAAGGGAAAGACCTCAGGATTCCCGTAGACGTGACCCTCGTTGGTGCAGGATGCAAGGTTGTACTGCTGTCTGCCCGAGTAGCACCCATCAGTGAGATCACCTCCACTGGTACCTACGACTTTCGCCGAGCCCGGCCCGTATCCTATTGATCCCATTCTGGAGTATCGATCGGCAGGAGCGCCGCCAGCAAACCCGCCCGGCCCCGGTTCTGAAAAAGATGGCCAAGTCTGGACGGCATGTGCATCCTCTCCATCTAGGTCAACGTGACCGAAGATGTCGACTTCACCCTGTGCGAGCCATACGACGGGGGCGCCGCTTCTGTGGTTTTTGAACTTGACATGCACGTTCGCCGGAATGTCAATCGTTGTGAACTTGTAGACAACCGCCCATTGCCCCCCATCGTAGACGCCGTCGCCGAAGCCATCTCCGTCGATGTCACCGCCGGGCGTTTTCCACATTGTGCCGGGATCGGACAATGCCGCTGAGAGGTCTACAACGAACTCGCACGGCTGGTCCGCGAAGCAGTTCGCGGCGCAGTCAAAACTGGCATCTTTCGCTAACCAAGCGCAATCGAGGGCTCCGTCGGAGCCATCGGAACCACTCGTGAAGCCTGCTCGCGATGTAGAAGCCACAACGGTTACGGTGACAATACCAACCATTAGTACGAAACTGCTACGCGTCCGAACCGACATCATATACCTCCCGTACAGAGCTATTGCTTCAAAAACACCTGAAACGCGGCCAGGTCCACGAAATCAACATCTAGATCGCCGTCGAGATCGGCCAACGGGAAACCCTTGGCATCAAGGCATCGAGGGGGCAGATCAATCACGCCGTCGCCGAAGAGACACCTTACGATCAGGTCGAGGTCCGCGTCATTGACAATACCGTCGTGGTTCAAATCTCCGGTCGTCGGGTCGCAGACGTCGCCGACACCGTCAAAGTCAACGTCAGTTTGAAGTGGATTTGGCACGGTGGGGCAGTTGTCGGCACAATCCACGCCATCGTCATCCGCGTCCCCAGGAACCACGGCGACCACACGCAGCGGTGAGATTGCTGTGCAACGCGTGCTCGGGTTGGAATCGCCTGGGTCGATCCATGCTTCGACGAAATATGCGCTTGCGTTCAGAGCGTTCGGGATTGTCTCCAGATCAAAGGGAGGAACGAGCCATATTCCGGTGTCGATCTCGCAACCCGTGCAGGACTCCCTTAGGAGCGTACCGCCCGCAGAACTTGGAGCGTCCTTGTACAGCCGGAGGCATTGCTGCCCGTAGAGACCCGAGGAGCGTCCGCAATCGTTGAATCCGTCGACGAGTACACTCACCTGAATCGAACATCCCGTGCCGACATACCGCGCGTTGATTTTACAGTATTGGCCGCACGATGGACCACGAACCGGCGGATTGCCCAAGGCACTGGCTGAAGCCAACATGACGATGACCAACGATTGACCGATGGCCCTATTCGACATTGACATGTCTCCGTACATAAACGTCTTTGCAACGCGGAACGGCCGCTGACCTGCCGATAGCCAATTCCCTTCTTGTACAGATTTGCCCGAACGCTCCACAAGCTGGAAGTTCATCCATATTTTCGTCCGCTGCGTCGGCTCCGTGTCCTGGGTAACCCCCGTTCGGCGATTACAATCCGGACAACCACACCGACCCTGTTTCGTACGCTCAGTGCCTTGAAAAGTCGGTCAGCGTGCAACCGAGCTGTTCCCTCTGACCTACGGAGACTCCTGGCGATCTCGGCGTTTGTGCGTCCGCAGCAGATCAGGCGAGCGACTTCAAGCTGACGCTCCGTCAACCCAAGCTTCTTACCGATCTGGGCCCATTGCCGGGCTGAAAACAGCTCCGGCAGGTCATGACGAGTTTGTGCATCCGCAACGTGCATACCCGGTCCGCGCTCCAGCTTCCAACGACACCACGAAAACAGCGTCCTCAAAGGATGGCGGTACATGCTCTGGATTGCTGGCGACCCGCCTTCCCCGCCTAAAGCGCAGAACGTCGCTGGACGGGGCAAGTTCAAACTACTTTTTTTCACCGTGCGAATCCGATACGATGCGCCCGAGTCTGCCAAAGGCGGCGCCGAACGGACTATACGTTCATCCCCAACGAGCGCCGGTAACAGGCCGGAAGATGACCGCGACGGTTTCGGATACAACGCAATTGACACTGCGCGCCGCCGACGGCGACAGTCAGGCCAGACGGTGCCTGATTCCGTTGGTCTACAAGGAACTGCGGACGCTGGCGGCCGCTCATCTCCGCCGTGAGCGTGTCGATCACACGCTGCAGCCGACGGCCCTCGTTCACGAGGCATATCTACGCCTTGTGAATGTGGATCATATCACTTGGCAGGGCCGCACGCAGTTTTTGTCGCTCGCTGCACACGAAATACGAAAGGTGCTGGTTGATCATGCCCGTCGGCGAAAAGCGGCGAAGCGTGGCGGAGGCCGGCCGAAGACGATCGTCGATTGCGACCGGCTTATGGCCAAACCGCTGGGCGTGGATCTTCTTGCGCTCGATGAAGCGATGAACGCACTCGCCGAGCGGTCGCCGCGCCAGGCCACGGTGGTCGAGCTACGCTTCTTCGGCGGATTGGCCGTCCCGGAGGTTGCCGAATCCGTCGGAGTTTCGGAACGAACGGTCAAAGAGGATTGGCGCGCCGCGCGGGCATGGTTGAAGCAGTTCATGGAGGCGTAGTAGGCCTGTTCGTTGGTTATGCCCCATCGGCCGGCTTATTGCGCTTCTACTGCTGGTGAGGTATTGACCATGGACATCGCTCAGCGACACGAACGCGTAACGGCGTTGTTTCTACAGGCGCGCGAAATGCCCATAGCCAACCAGGAGCAATGGCTTCGGGATCGGTGCACCACGGATCCCGATCTACGGACTGAGGTCCTAGCCATGTTGGCAGCGGAGCGTAACGACCCCAGCTTCTTGGAGAGCGTGTCGGGTGTTACACCACGCGACGTCGACGGTTCGGGCTTCGACGGCGAAGCGGTCGCTCCGGTTTCGGCAGATCCAGAGGGCCAACCCGCGGCGTCACTCCCCAAACGCATCGCCAATTACACCATCCTTCGCAAGCTCGGTGAGGGCGGAGCCGCTTACGTGTATCTCGCCCAGCAGGAATCCCCGCACCGCGAGGTCGCCCTTAAGGTTGTGAAACCCGGGGTGTCGTCGAGAAGCTCCTTTCGGCGCCTTGAGTTCGAGGCTTCGGTTCTGGGCCGCATGCAGCACCCTGGAATCGCACAGATATTCGAGTCGGGTTTGGCGGAAGTCGGCGCCGGACCCCAGCCCTACTTCGCCATGGAGTTTGTCGTCGGCGAGCTGCTCACCGACTACGCCCGTTCGCGTGACCTCGGAGTGCGAGACCGCCTCCGACTAATTGCCAAGGTCGCCGACGCGGTTGAGCACGCCCACCAAAAGGGAATCATTCATCGTGATCTAAAGCCCAGCAACATCCTTGTGAACAGCGCAGGCAATCCGAAGGTCCTGGACTTCGGTATCGCCCGAGCAACAGATGCCGACCTTTATGCGACGACGCTCCAAACCGACATCGGCCAGCTTCTCGGGACCGTCCCATACATGAGTCCAGAGCAAACGCTTGGTGACCCCGATCAGATCGACACGCGGTCCGACGTGTACGGCCTCGGAGTCGTCGCCTACGAGCTGCTCACAGGCCGACTCCCTTATGATCTGAGTCGCAAGGGCATTCCGGAGGCCGTGCGTATCATCCGCGATGAGGATCCGCAGCACCCAAGCGCCGCTTCGACCTCGCTTCGCGGCGACGTCGAGACCATTCTGCTCAAGGCGCTCCAAAAGGATCCGGACCGGCGGTATCAGTCCGTCGCCGAGCTTGCAACTGATGTCCAAAGGCACCTCGATGACGAGCCAATCCTGGCCCGGCCGGCCTCGGCCACGTATCAACTTCGCAAGTTCGCTCGACGCCATCGTCCTCTCGTGGGGGCGTGCATCGTTGGCGTTCTCGCTTTGTCCGCTGCCGCAGTCATCGCAATGTTGCAGGCGCACGCCGCGCGGCAGGCGGAGCGAATGGCCGCAGCTCAGAGCAAGTTCCTGAGCGATGTGCTAACCCAAGCCAGCCCGGAGACGCAGGTCAACCACGACATCCGCTTGGTCGACGTGCTCCAGCAGGCAACCGAGGCGCTTGAAGGCAAATTTCAAGACCAACCGCTCGCAAAGGCCAGCCTGTACGGCACGCTCGGCTACACCTACCTCACGCTCCGCGACTTCCCTGCCGCCGAGAAGCACCTAAAAGCACAGCGGAAGCTTCTGACTGATCTCGTTGCGCCGAACGATCCACGGCTGGTGGAGAACGCCCACTATCTGGCTCGGGCTCTCATCGAGCGGGGTCGCCCAAACGACGCGGCTCCCTTCCTCGACGATTCCATCGCATACCTTCGTGCATCCCAGGGCGCCGACAGCCTGAACACGCTCGGCATGATGCTAACGAAGGCGCGATACTACATGCAAATCAACGACACGGAACATGCAAAGCAACTCCTGCGGCAGATTCTCGCCGCCGTCCGCAGAGTTCGCCACGAGGACCATCCTTTGGCTTTGATCTGCAAAGCCGAGTTGGCGAATCTGCATGCCAAGAACGGCGAGTTTGCGGAAGCCGAACGCTACCTGACCGAGGTGCTCGCCGGCCGCCGCCGCGTTCTCGGCCCCGACCAGAAAGACACCCTCACCTCCATGAACAATCTTGCGAACCTCTACATGACCATGAAGCGCTACGATGACGCGAAACCACTCCTCATCGAGGCTCTACCCGGCCTGCGCCGGATATGGGGTCCTGATCACGAGCAGGCGCTGTACTGTCAGATGAATCTCGTCAAGACCTACGTCGCCCTTCGTGAATACGATGAAGCCGAGCCGCTATGCCGCGATGCACTGTCACGTGCGACAGCTTCGCTCGGCCCCGACCACATTCTCGCCCGGCATGCGCAGATTATTCTGACTCAACTTGAGCAGCGTCACGCGAATTGATCGCGCAATCCAAAGTCGTTAGGACAGCACAATTGATTTTCTTGGACAGGAATGGCACTTCCCATGGACCCAGCTACCGGGTCATCCCGCCCGTGTGAACAACGACCTGCGGTTTTGAAGGCCGAGAGCGACTCGCCACAACCAACACAGAGCCAACGAGTTACGGAAGATGGCCTACAAGGCTCGGCGGGAAACTCGGCGGAACGCCAGGACACGTTTGACACTGATCTGCACCGACTCATCGAAGCCTGGTCAATCCTCCCGGCTCCGGTCCGCGATTCGATCCTCGCACTTGTCGAGTCCCTCGTGCACGGTCAGTACAGTGCGTCGTCGGTGGATCATCAATAATCGGGGCAACTGACATACTGAGTAGATGAGTACCTAGCCCGCAAGGGAGGAAACTCGGCATGCTCGCCCAATACAAGATTTGTCGCGGCCGAAGGGATTACGCGGTTCCGTTGCCGACCGGGATTCGCCAGGACACAAGGTGGCGGTGCAGGAAGCACCCACCTCATCCAGACGAAGCGCTCGTGAAGGTCAACCTCGCCGCACCGAGCGATCAGGCGTGGCACGCCCTTCGGGCGGCATACTGGAAGGAGTTGGAACTTAGGTTTGGTGAAGACCGGACGCCCTTCGACGATCTGGCCAAGCTGGCAAGTGAGAACGACGTGTTCATTGGCTGCAGCTGCCCGACAAAAACAAATCCGCGTGTGGACCGGTGTCACACCTTCGTCGCGCTCGAGTTCATGAGAAGCAAATACCCGGCGCTGAAGGTCGAGTTGCCCGCAGTGTGATGAATCCGAAACTCCATCCAATGCCGCCCTCGCCAATCGGCTGCGGCTCGGCCCTCGACATCGACTACCTGCCCGGTGGGTACTCAGTGAGTACCGAATTCGGGCGTTGCGCAACCCGCTCACCCGGCTGGACTTGGAAACGTGGGGCGGGGGGAATCGAATGTGATGGGCGACCCCGCCTCACCGCCTGGAAACAACGATATCGCGGTTCTTGCGGGTGCTAGCAGTGACTCAATCTGACCACTTGAGACCATCAGAAACCACCACAGACCGCTTTTGGTGAGTACTAGGTGAGTACTCCGTCGCGCTAGCCCCAACATTTGCTGGGGCAAATCGCTCCGATCGGGCGCGAAGTTGAGCCGCCAGCCAAATGTAGTGTCGTCAAGATTCCCGAGGCCGGCGGCGTGCACCATCGGGATCACCGCGCTGCCTGAACACGACGTTGCCATCCTTGAGTTCGGTCGCGGGCGGCGAATCCCGTCTGCGTACCGGAAAAAACATGGCGTCATTTCCACGTCAAAGCCATCTGCCAGGCCAGCTTCGCGCTTGGATGGTTTTTGCGAAACGCCGGCTTTCTGTGCGCAGCGCACGCCGGATAACCTCTTCGGAATGGACAGAAACGAGCAGCCCGAAATCTTGAACCTCGCCGTGGTTACGGAACCACACACGCCCATGTAGCGCGCGATGGCTCCTCGTCGTTCTTCCACAAATTGCTACGTCTGATCCAACACACAGGCGATTGTTGCACCATTGCGGGCGGCTTCGGCGACAATGGATCCCGAAGCATTCACGTCCCGCGCTCGGTGTAGTACAATACCGCCGCTAATGCTAGTCAGTTGATTCAGATCATACATCTTGCCGCGCTGCCAGACGAAGGCCACTTCTCGTCCGTCTTCGGTCTCAGTCCAGCCGACGACTTGTCCTTTCGCGTTCACTGCCTGCGCGAAGCTGTTTTTGCCACCAAGCGTACCCAGATCCACAATCGTACCCGAGCGCCAGAGGACGGCGTGTATACTGCCAGTGCCAGCATCGCTGATCCCGACAATGAGGTCTGCCGACGCCACGGCGCGCGCCTCACCCCATGAGCCGCCGGGGAGCAAGGGCAATTTCTTTATCTTGCCTTGTTGCCAGCGGACTGGCATGCTCTTGCCGGTCTTGCCATTTGACCACCCGACGATTACACCGTTCGGTCCGATGTCCCAGGCACAGCCCCGGCCGCCTCCCAACGATGGTAGAGGATGCACCCCTTCGGAGTCCCAGTAGCATGCGTCGGTGGAGCCTCGACGATACTCCACCGTCCCGACGATGAGGCCCTCTCCGTTGATGGCGTTGGCTGACGAGCTACTGTGCCGTGAGTTGTGAAGAAAGCGAACCTTCCCGTCGCGCAGGGCATACGCGTAACACGCCCCCATAGACGACGAGAACCAGCCGACGATGTCGCCGTGTTCGTTGACACCTTCAGCGCCGCTCTCGACGCGGCCGAGGGCAGACAGAATCTCAGGTTTGCCGCTCTTCCACACAAATGCGAAGTCGGTCAGCGTCAGGCGGGCTTTTCCCACGACAGCGCCATTTGAAGATATTGCCGCTGGGTGGAGCTCAGCTTGGTAGCCGTTGACTTCCACCGTCCGAATCTCCGTGACAGAGTAATGGGGCGATTTCGAGCACCCGGCCGGGGCCAAGAGAATACAGGCGCTCGCTGCATAGCAAGCGATGTGCGCGTTGAAGGAGTGTATGGCGGTTGCCACAAGCGCAACCGACGCCGCCTGCCCAGTTCTCGGCTTCTCGGCCGAGGCCGATCGAGCCGGCCGTCGGGGCCGATCGGAAATTTGAAGGGTCGGCTCCATGTGTGGCGACGTATCGCGTCGCCTTAGAAACAGGACTGCGGCAAGCCCGATGGCCGAAGCAGATACTGCAATCAGGATGGCTACCGCAATTATACCTTCGTGCATGATCGTTACTCCCGTACGTGAGTTCCTCCTGCCACTGGACTTCATCTCTGGCATACGAGGCGAAGAAGGCGCCTGTTTTCCGCAAGAAAAACATCAGTCATGCAACCCCTGATACGGCTTATCAATTAAGCCTCCTGCTGAAGCCGAACTATCCCCGAAATTACTTACACTACCGATGAATAAGGATGCGGGTATACGCGCATAACCCAGACGCGCCTTTATGGAGCGGCTCGTAGGCGAGCTCGTGGGTTAAAACCGAGAAGTTCTTGTCACAAGCAGTGCCACAGCCACGAGGAGCGGCTGGGAGGAACAGAAGTGCATCGTGCGTACTACGTCTAGACCGGGTCAAATGCGACTCGAGAGTCCAAACAGGGATTGTCCTAGTTGCCTGGTGAGGCGTCGCCGTAGCGTCGCATGGCTTGCGGAGAGCTAGTCGTTGCCTACCCCTCCATCCCCGGCTCGCCGTTCCTTCGGTAGAGAGTACGACCAAGCGTAGCGCCGGGTTGTCGAGGGGGCCTTCTGACTGCGGAATCTGTCCGTCTTTCACGCCTCGAAACGTGACAGGCCGCCATCGGTACGGCCGTGTGCCGGGGTGTGCTATTACCGGCCAGGTCGGGTAGCCGCCAGGATAGCACGGGTGGATACTCAATCCGTGCCAACTTGAGTCTCGGGGAGAACTTCATGCAAACAGGCAACGAACTGCAGCAGCGCAGCCAGCACGTGCCACCGCGCGGCATGAGGTGGCCGCGACTCCTTCTTGCCATTGGAGTCATCGCGGCGTGCGTGAGTGTCTACGCGTACAATCGAGTAAACACTGAACGACAGGCTTACGAGAAACAGGCCCGACCGCTACTGGATGTGCTCGGTCGTTTTGTCGAGACAATCCAAACAGGTGTAACCTTTGACAAGCACACTCGGCTCATGAATGAGCTTCACACCGCTCAAGCTGTGTTCGAGTCGCACTGCGCACCTGAGTTCAAAGACACTGTCAGCTACCGAGCCATGAAGCGAGCATGCGCGAATTTGAAGATCGCCGACATCAATTGGTCGCGGCTCGACGATGCAATGCACGGCCGCATCCGGATCAGTGGGCGAGAAGCCAATGAGTTCAAGGACCGTTGGAACAACGCCTACAGCGAGGCGATCCGGGCGTATCAGATGGCTATGAATACCATCGAGTCCGGAAAGTAGCGGCCGATGCCGAATGCCGTCGTATCGGCTTTGATGTTAGCAGATCGAACCAGGCTGGCCTTCCGACCAGTGTCCCCGTAAGGAGCCAAGTGAATGGCCATGAGGCATGATCGACCCACTCTCGAAATCGCAGCATATCAGTACCGGGAAGCTGAATGTCTCGAGTACGATGCACGTGCGCCGCTCGTGGCCGAGGTCGTTGCTCGTGCGATTCGGCAGCAATGCAGTGCGCTTGGCGTCGAACATGTGGGAAGTACCGCCATCCCGGGCTGCGCCGGAAAGGGTATCAACGATTTGGCAGTATTGTACCCAGACGATGGGCTCGTTCGCGCCCGCCGGATCGTGGACGAGCTGAGTTTTCTGCGCCAGCGACACCGTGATCCCTTTCCGGAATCACGCCCGATGCGAGTGGGGGCGCTCCAATGCGATGGGGCCCCGTTCCGGATTCGCGTTCATATTCTGTCCGCCAGCTCGAATGAAGCCGCGGAAGTCGTTGCGTTCCGCGATATTCTGTGAAGCAACCCCGCCATTCGCGACGCCTATGTGGACTGCAAACGGCGTATCCTCGCAGGCGGTGTGAGGGACTCGCTCGACTATTGCCTGGAAAAGGGTCGATTCATTGAAGCGCTCCAGGGCCGATCGCGCGATCGCGACTGATTAGCAGTCTGAAGCTCAAACAGGCTAATTCAGAGCTGAACCAGCCGTGGCTCGCATGCCAACTCACCGGTGCTATCGGTCTTTGACGCCAGCACACGCACTTGCAGGAGATTTCCGTTGCACGGACTGCGGACCGCACCCACGGTGTTCGCCTCGGACCGTGGACGCGCCCTTGGTGAACTGCTTCGCTGCCCACTGAGAATGGGTGGTGGGTTTGGCGCACGGCACTGCGCCAGACTACCGCGCTCGTGTGCCGATCGATTTGCCTGCGCAGCAACGTTGGATCAGAAGGAACACAACGACCCAGTAATGAGCGACCGATCATGAATCGTGGCGAATACCAGGAAATCCGAGCGTCCTTTTTGAAAGCCCGCGAGCTTCCTCAACAGGAGCGCGACGCATTCCTACAGCAACAGTGCGGCCACAAACCGTCACTATTGGCGGCCGTGCGCCGTCTCCTCGACCGCGATGCGGAGGGCTCGCGCCTTCTCGAAGACACCATCCCCAGTGCCCTAGTGGCATTTCCGGCGGGATCGTGTGTCGATGAAACGCCACCGTGGGAAAACATCGGCCAATACCAGCTGACCCGTACGCTTGGCTCGGGCGGCATGGGCGTCGTCTATGAGGCTCGACAAGGGCACCCCAACAGGTTGGTGGCACTAAAGGTGATGCGGGAAACGCTCGAACACAACGCGCGGCGCCGGCGTTTCTACGTTGAGATTGAAGTGCTCGGGCGCCTGCAACATCCCGGGATCGCTGCGATCTACGAAGCCGGATCGTTCGACGCGTCATCGGGAATGCATCCTTTCTTCGCGATGGAGTTAGTACAAGGGCGGGGCTTGACCGAACACGTCGACACGAATAGCCTCGATCTTCATGCCCGGTTGAGGCTCTTCGTCAAGTTGTGCGAAGCCGTACAGTACGCCCACAACCAAGGCGTGGTGCACCGCGATCTCAAACCCGGCAACGTCCTAGTCACCGCAGACGGCCAGCCGAAGATTCTCGACTTCGGCATCGCCAAGATCACTGATTTCGACACGCGGGCGGCTGCGTCCACAACCGGCGACGGACACATCCTGGGCACACTGCAGTACATGAGCCCCGAGCAGGCATCGGGAGACTCCAAGAGCATCGACACACGCACAGACGTCTACACGCTCGGGTTTATCCTGTACGAGATGCTGGCCGGGCGCAAACCCTATGACGTGTCGGGGCAGGAGACGATCAACGCCATCCGCATGGTCCAGGAGCAGGCCGTACCGCGGTTGAGCACGATCAATCAAGCGCTCC
>Ga0055449_10000169_pt1 | contig 18282 bp, 14 predicted proteins | sample China_Galinas_PW_2_FD_57739 | JGI IMG/M metagenome (GOLD analysis project Ga0055449, IMG submission 57739) | Wetland microbial communities from San Francisco Bay, California, USA, that impact long-term carbon sequestration - China_Galinas_PWB_D1 | ecosystem: Environmental > Aquatic > Marine >... | reverse complement strand
GCCTGTCCGCCTCAGGCGGATCGCTCCGTCGCGGAGCCTGTCCGCCTCAGGCGGATCGCTCCGTCGCTTCGTCGCTGCATTGCTTGTTCTTGATCCCTGCCGAAGGTCCGCCTCAGGCGGAATCCCTCGTTCCCTTAATCCCTACGCCCGCGGATAGCCGATCCCCTGCAGCGACGCCGTGATCTCCTCGAGGATCGTCGGGTCGTCAATCGTGGCCGGCGTATGGAACGGGACGTTCTCGGCGATTTTCTTGATCGTGCCGCGTAGCGTCTTGCCAGACCGCGTCTTCGGCAGGCGTTTAACGACCGTGGCCGCCTTAAAGGACGCCACCGGGCCGATCCGCTCGCGCACGAGTTGGATGATCTCCGCAACGATCTGGTCCCCCGGCCGATCCACGCCCGACTTGAGTACGACGAAGCCGACGGGCACCTCGCCTTTGAGCTTGTCGGCCACGCCGACCACGGCGCACTCCGCGACGTCCGGGTGCGACGCCACGACCTCCTCCATGCCGCCGGTGGACAGGCGGTGGCCGGCCACGTTGATGATGTCGTCGGTCCGCGCCATGACGTAGACGTACCCGTCCTCGTCCAAGTAGCCGGCGTCGGCCGTGAAGTAGTAGCCGGGGTACTGCGCGAGGTACGACTCGAAGTACCCTGCGTCGTTGTTCCAAAGCGTGGTCAGACACCCCGGCGGAAGCGGCAGCCTGACCGCGATCGTGCCGATCTTACCCGCGGGGAGCTCGTCGCCGGCCTCGTCCAGAACGTGCACGTCGTAGCCGGGCACCGGCCGGGTCGGCGAGCCGGGCTTGATCGGCAGCATGCCGAGCCCGAGGCAGTTGGCCGCGATCGCCCAGCCGGTCTCGGTCTGCCACCAGTGGTCGATCACCGGCACGTGCAGGTGGTCTCGCGCCCACTCCAACGTATCCGGGTCGCATCGCTCGCCGGCGAGGAAGAGCGCCTCGAAGGTCGAGCGATCGTACTTCTCGATGTAACTGCCCTCGGGATCCTCCCGTTTGATCGCGCGGAAGGCCGTCGGCGCTGTAAACAGCACGTTGACGCCGTGCTCGCAGATCACCCGCCAAAACGCACCGGGATCGGGCGTGCCGACCGGCTTGCCCTCATACAACACGGTCGTGCAGCCCGCAAGCAACGGCCCGTAGACGATGTAGGAGTGCCCGACGACCCAACCGATGTCGGACGCGGCCCAGAAGACGTCGCCGGCCCCCACGCCGTAGATGGCCCTCATGGTCCACTTCAGGGCCACCGCGTGACCGCCGTTGTCCCGCACCACCCCCTTCGGGATGCCGGTCGTTCCCGAGGTGTAAAGAATGTAGAGCGGGTCGGTCGCGTTGACCGGCACACAGTCGGCCGGAGCGACACCGGCGATCGCTTCATGCCAGTCGACGTCCCGATCGGCGATCAGTTCAGCCTTGACCTGCGGGCGTTGGAGGATCAGGCACCCCTCCGGCTTGTGCATCGAGAGGTCGATGGCCTCGTCCAAGAGCGGCTTGTAGGGAATGACTTTGGTGCCCTCGATGCCGCACGAGGCGGAGAGAATCAGCCGGGGCTTGGCGTCGTCGATCCGCTTGGCCAGCTCCTTGGCCGCGAACCCGCCGAAGACAACCCAATGCACCGCGCCGATCCGCGCGCAGGCCAGCATCGCCATGACTGCCTCGGGGACCATCGGCATGTAGATGACGACGCGATCGCCCTTGCCCACGCCCCGCCTCGCGAGCGCTCCGGCCAGCCGGGCCACCTCGTCGCGCAATTCACGAAACGTGAATCGCCGGACGGTCTCGGTGACCGGGCTGTCGTAGATGAGCGCCGGCGCGTCGCCTCGCCCGCGCTCGACGTGCACGTCGAGCGTGTTGTAGCACGTATTGAGCACGCCGCCTGTGAACCATCGGGTCAGCGGCGTCCGGGACTCGTCGAGCACGCGGTCCCATTTTCGATCCCAGACAAGGTCCTCGGCGACCTCCGCCCAGAACGATTTAGGTTCATCGATCGAACGCATGTGAGCACTGACCTGGTCCGTCAAGAACATGGTGGTACATCCTGATGCTTGAGGTACGTTTTGCGATCGTTCGTCATCAAGTCCGCGTGGTGGAGTGAGCGGCATCCGAAGGTCGGTCCAGCAATCCCCGTGCCGACCTCCATCCAGGTCCGAGTGCGCCGCTTCAGAGCCTCCTGGGCCGCTATCAGCCTCCCGGCCGACGCCGGAAGACCGACCATGCACCCCTGGCGAACTAGCGCCCCATTTTGTGGCGCCCCGCCGGCGCCGGTGCGCCAACGCTGACGGTCCGGCTGGGCATCCCTGAGGCCTCGTGATCAGACCCCAGTATCAAGAGAACCAAACACTTGACACACTCCGCCCAGTCCCGCTAGCATTACGCAAACTGCTACTGTAACATGTAATCAGTCGGCATTTCTACGGGGTCGGGCGGAAAGGCGAATTGGTTGGTCCGAAGCGGGCCGGTGATTCCCAAGTGCGGGAGTGACGCTCGTCTGTCACTATCAAAATTGAGTCCGCCTGGTTCGAGAGTAGAGTTGAGGTTATCGCAGGTCGGGCGGAAGTACGATGCCGTTGTGCGGTCTTCGTAGCTGCGAGGGATACGTAACGAGGGAGGAGTTCGTCAGTGAGCGTGCCAGCCCTGGTCATCGATGATGGTGCCTACCGCGCGTTCGAGGCGAAGGTGCTTCGGTTCGCCCACGAGATCCGCTGGCGGATCGAGGAGCGCATCCATGCCAAACTGCGTGCCCGAGTGAGTGCGGACGACATCATGCAGGAGGTGTTCACGGACACCTTCCGCGCCTACCCGAACGTCCCGACCAACGACGTCGAACTGAAGCGGTGGATGACCAAAGTCGGTAAAGTGCGGCTGATCGACGCGATTCGATTTCACACACGCGCCAGGCGTCACATCGACCGGGTCAAGCAGTTGGGCACCACGTCGTACATCGATCTGGTCCACTCGATTCCCTCGAGTCAGCCTTCGCCCAGCAGCGTGGACGCTGCCCGCGAGGTGGTGCAATCCCTCCATGACGCCCTGGAGAGTCTTCCAGAGCGCTATCGCGTGGCGATCGAACTTCACCACCTCAAGGGCCGCGACGTGGCCCACGTGGCGGACCACCTGGAGATTTCGACGGAGGCCGCTCGAGCCTTGCTCCGTCGCGGGATGACCTGTCTTCGCGCGGCGCTGCGCCGGCGTGGTACCGGCACATTCGAAGATGCCAGAACAAGCTAAGTCGGTGGCGATACAGAAGGTGGTCGAGCGAATCATCGACCGGCGCCGCAACGGTCAGAGCGTGCGGCTGTCCGAGGTGTGCCGCCAGCACCGCCACCTCGCCCCCGAACTGAGTCAGCATTTGAGGCTGCTCGGCCGCGCCATGCGCGAGTCGGACCGGTGGTGTCCACGTCCTGATGACCACGCGCGTTCGTTGGGGGAGGCGCACTGGTTGCGCGACGGGATTCCCGGTTACGAGATTTACGAAGTGATCAGTCGCGGCGGTCAGGGGATTGTCTACCGGGCACGTCAGTGTTCGACCAATCGAACGGTGGCCGTCAAGTTGCTGGCCGAAGGGCCTTTCGCGGATCCGCGCAAACGGCGACGTTTCCTTCGGGAGATCAAGATCATCTCGCGCCTTCGCCATCCGAACCTGGTCCACGCGTGCGATGCGGGACAGGTCCATGGCGTCGACTACGTCGTCCTGGAGTACGTCGACGGCATGCCGATCGATGACTACGCGATCGTCGAGTCCTTGGGCGTCCGCGAGATTCTTCGTCTGTTCGCCTGTGTCGGCGATGCGGTCGAAGCGGCGCATCGCCATGGCATCATTCACCGCGACCTGAAGCCGGCCAACATTCTGGTGGATGACCGCGGCGTGCCGCACGTGCTCGACTTCGGCCTCGCCAGGGACGTCGCCATCGACGGGGACTCGACGTCGACGGTGTCGATCACCGGACACATCGTCGGGTCGCCGCCCTACCTCGCGCCGGAGCAGGTGCTTGGCGGCCGGGCCGACGCGCGCTGCGACCTCTACGCATTGGGTGTCGTCCTGTTCGAGACGATTTCGGGCTCGCTGCCGTACGGAAACGTCCAAGACCGCCGGGAACTTCTGGCTCAGATTCGTGACGGCGTGCCGCCACGGCTCCGGAACGTCGTCGCGAGAACCGGGATCAATCCGGCTATCGGCCCTCGCGACATCACGCCCGATCTGGAGCGGATCATGCGCAACGCACTCGCCAAGGATCCCCCTTCGCGCTATCAGCACGCCGCCGACTTCACCGCGGATATCCACAGAATGCTGCGCGGGGATGGCGTGACCGAGCGGACGAACCCGGCGCTTCGCATGCTGCGCACGGGCTGGCGGCGACATCGAGGCTTGGCACGCGTGCTGGCCACGGTCTGCTTGGTGTCGGGCGTTAGCCTTCTCGCCTACCATCACCAGCGACAGAAGGACGCTGAAGTCATGCAGCAGGCCCTGACCGCCATCGAAATGGCGGAGCGGCTCTCCGTGGGCACCATCGCACGCGATAGCGGGCGCGCGGACGAGGCGATCCGGCAGTTCGAGGTGGCCGTCCAACTCGGCACGCGCCTCGAACATCCCACCCCGCACGTATCGAGCGAGCTGTTCGACGCGCATCGCCGAACGGCCGAGGCGTACCTTTCGCGCGGCATGCCGAAACTCGCCCAACCGCACGTGGCGGCCGCACGACGCATCGCTGCGAGTTTGGTCGACAAGAGCCTGGACAGTGATGATGGGCGGCGTCTCGACGGCGTCGCCTCACGACTTGAGGGCAGCTACCTGCTTCAAACCGGAGACCTTGTCGGCGCGCGCCATCAGCTCGAGGGCTCGATCGATCGTTTGTCGCCGCTCGAAGGCCAGGCGCAGCACGTCGCGGCTGCGCGCTGCCTGCTCGCGCGGTGCCTCATGGCGGAGGAGAAGTGGCATGCCGCGCGCGATGAGTACGCCCGGGCGCGTGCCATCTACGAATCGCTGTCCTCGACCGATCCCGATTTTCGCGTCGACCTGGCCGCGACGGACGTCCGGACCGGCGTGTTGTTCCTGAGGTGGCTCAAGCCGCAGACGGCGCGAGATCACTTCCACCGCGCGTTGAGTCTACTCCGGGAGGTCGATGGCACCATGACGGCCGTGACCCGCAGCGCGGACATCGCTTCGATCCGACAGGAAGCCAACGAGCACCTGCAAACGATCGAACCGAATGGGGGCTCGCGTAATGGCGCTCCGCGAGAAACGAGCCGCGCCGACGTACCGACCCTGTGGCCGTCACCTACTCGTGGCGCAGTGCGTCGATGGGATGAAGAATCGCGGCCTTGAACGCCGGGATCATCCCGAAGAGGACGCCCACCGCCGCCGAGAATCCCAACGCCACCGCTACCGCCCACCACGGCACCGGCGCGGCGGCCATCGCCGGGTGGAGTGACACGACCTTGCAGATCGCGTAGCCCAGGATCACGCCGATCAACCCGCCCAGGGTCGACAGCACGACGGCTTCGGTCAAGAACTGGAACAGAATGTCGCGGCGCCGGCCTCCAATGCTTTTGCGCAAACCGATCTCGTGCGTTCGCTCGGTGACGGAGACGAGCATGATGTTCATGATCCCGACGCCGCCGACCAGCAGCGAGATGCCCACGATACCGGCCAGTGCGCTCGTGGCGATCATCTTGACGCGCTCGAAGTCGCGAAGGAACTCGTCCTGCCGCAGGATTCTGAAGTCGTTGGGCTGGCCCGGCTGTAGGCCGTGCTGAAGGCGCAGCACCTGCGTAATCTGTAGCGCCGCTTCCGCCACGTCCTTCTCGTCGGTCGCCTCGAGGACGAAGGGCATGAATCTCGCAAGAAACGGAAACATCTTGACGGCCGTCGTGTACGGCACGACAACGAACTCATCCTGCTGCTCGCCCATGACCGCGCCCTTGGCCTCGAGCAGGCCGACGACGCGAAAACGCTCCTTGTTGATGAAGACGTCGTCGCCGACGATGCTGTCATTGGCACTCAGGTCCTTGAGAACGTCGCGACCGAGCACGCAGACCCGCGCGCCGTAGTCCACGTCGATCGGCCCGTAGAATCGCCCGGCGTCCGCGAAGTAGTTGCGAATGGGCTGAAACTGCTCGGTAGCCCCGCGAAGCTGAATGTTCTCGGCGATCTCGTGGCCGTACTCGATCGTCACCTGGCTGAACAACAGCGGCGTGATCCGGCGAACCTTGTCGCATCGTGCCCCCACGGCGCGGACGTCGTCAATGTTCATTTCGACGCGACCCAGCGAGCGGCCGCGCATCCCGCCCGGATCGGAGGGAATGACGAAGATCATGTTGGTGCCGAGCCCGCGCAGAAAGCCGGTCATCTGATTGCCGAAGCCCTGAACGAGGGCAATGACGGTGATCGTGGACGTCACCGCGATGATGATGCCCAGCGTGGTCAGCAGAGACCGCGCCTTGTTCGCCCACACCTGTACGAACGCGGCCAAGACGTTCTGCCAGTGACGCCCGAGCGCCCCGAACAGCCATCGCCACGCGCCGACTCCGACCGACAGGCCATAGCCCATCAGCGCCAGCGGCGTTCGACTCGCGCTGGACGCGGGCAGCTTGGTCAGGCTCTGCGTCATCGGGCTTCGCTCCGTCGGCTACTCATGGCGCAACGCCTCGATCGGGTGGAGGATGGCCGCCTTCAGCGCCGGAATGATCCCGAACACGACGCCCGCGCCGGCCGATGACACCAGCGCCAACGCCACGACCCAAGGCGGCACGCGGATTTCGATCATCGACGGGTGCATGCCGACCAGCGTCGTCAGGCCGTACCCCAGCACCACGCCGATCGCACCGCCGACGGCGCAGAGGACGACGGCCTCCGTCAGAAACTGCAGCAGAATGTCGCGCCGCCGTCCGCCGACGCTCTTGCGCAAGCCGATTTCGTTGGTTCGCTCGGTCACCGACACGAGCATGACGTTCATGATGCCGATGCCGCCAACCAGCAGGGAGATGCTGACGATGCCGGCGAGCACGCCCGTCGCGATGTTGCGGATGGTGGCGAACTGGCGCAGCGCCTGGTCCTGGCGATGGATCGTGAAGTCATCGGCTTGCCCCGATTCGAGGTCGTGCCGCGCGCGGAGCACGCGGCGCATCTGCCCTTCGGCCTCCGGGATCTGAGCCTCCGTCGTCGCCTCCGCGAGAAAGCGGACGTGGTCGCGCAAGTCGGTGTACATATTGAGGGCGGTGGTGTACGGAATCATCACCGTGTTGTCCTGGTCGTCGCCCATCATGCCGCCCTTGGCGGCCAGGATGCCGATGACCAGAAACCGCCGCCCGTCGACTTCCACGTGGTCGCCGACGATCGCATCGGTGGCTTCGAGATTCTTGACCACCGTGCGTCCCAGGACGATCACCGGCGACGCGGCTTCGATGTCGATGGGGCCGAAGAACCGACCGACGTCGGCCTGAAAGTTGCGGATGGTCTGATACGACTCGCTGACGCCGCGAACCGGCACATCGCTCGCGACTTCGAGCCCGTAGCTGATGGTGGCGTTGTCGGTGTAGATGAACGGCGTGATGCGGTGAATGTTCGGGCACTCGGTGCGCACGGCCTCGACGTCGCGCATGGTCATCGTGATGCGGCCGCGGCCGTCGCGCTCGGTTGACGGCTCGAAATCCGGCCCGACGACCATGTACTGCGTGCCGTACCCGCGGACCATATCGGTCATGTAGTTGCCGAAACCCTGCACGATCGAGACGACCGCGATCGTCGAGGTCACGGCGATCACGATGCCGAGCGTCGTGAGCATGGACCGACCCTTGTTGGCCCAGATCAGAACGAGCGCGTTGGCCACGTTACCGGCCGTGGCGGTCAACGCCCCGACGGCCATGCGCCACAGGCGATGCGGGAGTTGTACCAGGCGGCTCATCATGACCCGACCGCCGCCGGCGCCATCCGTTCCGTGAGCACGACGGGCCGTGTGTCGACCGATCGCGTTCGTTCGTCCGAAGCGACCCAACCGTCGAGAAGTCGAATCACGCGGTGACAGCGAGCGGCGATCTCCTCCTCATGCGTCACGACGATCACGGTCTGCCCCTCGCGATGGAGCGAATCGAAGATGGCCATGATCTCGTCGCCCGTCTTGCTGTCGAGGTTGCCGGTCGGTTCGTCCGCGAGAATGATGTCCGGCTCCTGGGCCAACGCGCGGGCGATGGCCACGCGCTGTTTCTGCCCACCGGAGAGTTGGTTCGGGCGGTGCGTCGCGCGATCCGACAAACCCACGCGATTCAGGGCGGCCAGCGCGCGCTGGCGTTTGTGCGGTGTTTGCGAGTACATCATCGGAAGCTGCACGTTCTTCAGCGCCGACGTTCGCGCGAGCAGTTCAAACGTCTGAAACACGAAGCCGATCTGCCGGCCGCGGATGCGCGCCAGCCGCGACTGCGACACGCGCGAAACGTCCTGGCCTCGGAGGAAGTACGCCCCGCTCGTGGGGATGTCCAGGCAGCCCAGGATGTTCATCAAAGTGCTTTTGCCCGAACCGCTCGGCCCCATGATCGCGACGTATTCGTTCTCCTCGATCACGAGACTCACGCCGCGCAGCGCCCGGACGATCTCCGTGCCGACGCGGTAGTCCTTCTTCAGGTCCACGAGGCGAATGAGGGCGCCGTCGTCAAAGGGTCTTGGCGCGGTCTCGTTCACGGCGTGCTCCCGGCCGAGGCAGTTTGGGTTTCGTCCTTGCGATCCGACGGCTCCTTCTTGCCACTGGAGCGATCGTCGGTTTTCTTTTCGTTCTCCGCGAGCTTCTGATCCTCGGGCTTCTCACTCGCCTTGTCCGATTTCTTCTTTTCGTCGGCCAGCGCCACCTTCTTACCGTCCGCGAGTTGGTCGAGGCTTCGATACGGCCCGATGATCACCTGGTCCGCGGCCGCGACGCCGTCTTTCAACTCGACGCGGCGCGTATCCGCAATGCCGGGGTCGACGAGCCGGACGTGCGCATGATCGTCCTTCATGACGTAAACCACTTTGATGTACTGCGCCTCGCGCGCTCGTTGCGACAGATCCAGCGACGCCTGCTTCTTGTCGAATTCGGCGATCAACCAATCCGGCAGCTCCTTCCGCATGCGATGGACGACCGCCTCGACGGGCACGGTCAGCGCGTCGTCCTGCTTCGCGACCTCGATTTCCACGTTGGCCGTCATGCCCGGCTTGATCCGCGCGTCGTGGGAGCGGACGGCCAGCAACGTCTCGAAAGTAACAACGTCGCGCCCGATCGGTTTGGTGCCCTTGGAGGCCACGCGCACGACTTGGGCGGGCACCGGCCGGTCCTGGTCCGCCTGGAGGTACACGCGGGCCGTCTGCCCGTCCCGCACGAGCGGGACGTCGACTTCGTCGATTCGAGCCCGTACCTGCATCTGCGAGAGGTCGCTGATGGTCATGATGACCGTACCGGGGTTGTTCATCGTACCGGTCACGACGACCTCCCCCTGCTTGGCCGAAAGCTTGGATATCACACCATCGATCGGGGCGCGAATGATCGTCTTGTCCAGATCCTCGCGGATGCGCTTCAAGCCGGCCGCGGCTTCGGCGAGTTCCTGCACGCGCATCTCATGGACCGCGGCCGCCTTGTCGCGGGCCGTCTGACAGTCGCGGAACTCGAGATCCGAGGTCGCGTCTTTTTCATTCAGTTGTCGCTGTCGCCGCAGGTCGCGCTCAGCTTTTTCGAGATCGGCCTTGGCCTGAAGGATGGAGGCCTTGAGCTGGGCGATGCGCGCCTGCGCGGACTCGACCTGAGCCTGCAGGTTTCGATCGTCGAGCCGACAGAGCAGATCGCCCTTCTTGACCGAGTCGCCCTCCTCCACGGGCATCTCTTCGATCTTGGCGACGATCTCGGAACTGACCTCCACCTCGAGGACGGCCTCGACGTCGCCCGGCGCCTGAACCAGCCTGATGATCTCGCCGCGCTTGGGCGTCGCGACCTCGACCGGCAGCCCGACCTCGTCGGCCACGTGCAGGATCGACTCGTCGGACCCCTTCTTCTTCATGCTGCCGAGCGCGAACACGCCAACGCAGATCGCCGCCAGCAGCAGAATGGATAGCACAGCCTTCATTCGCCGAATCTCCTTGTCGCGCCCGCGGCGCGTCCGCATCAAGACTTCTCACACACCCTGGGCCATGGACATCGCCACCCGTCCGCCGGCGCCGATCAGGGCGAGAACCACGCACAGGGCGATGGCGGTGCGCTTTCCGAGCTGCCGCGTCACGATCAGCCCGGTCGCGACCAACGCCCAGAACCAGATGCTGAACGGGTCGATCGCGGCCAGCCAATTCGGATGGGCACCGGGCATCAGGCTCGCCAGGGTGGTATCCATATCGAGGCGACGGTTGTACATCATCATGGCGAGCTGCACCGCGTAGCCCAGGAGGGTCATGAACCCGGCGTAGACGCAGATGCCCATGAGCGTGTGATATTCCGGTTTTCGCCCGGTCATGGCCACCACGGCGTAGAGCACCGACGCGATCAGCAGGAACGAAGCCAGCAGGCTCACCGGTGCGGCCACCATGGCACTCAACCGGGCCATGGTCTTGTTGAACGCGCCGGCCTTGCGCGTCGCCTCCATCTCGTCGTGCAGCTTGACGCGATCGACGGGCCCGACCTGCGACTTCTCGAGTTTCGCGAGCGCGGCTTCGGTCTGGCGATCCACCACGCTGTCGATCAGACCGGTTTGGACCTGGACGTAGCCGATGAGGGTGGTCAGGACGATCAGCGTGACCAGGGCCCAGCCGTAGGCACCGGTGTCCTCGACGAGCGAGAAGACGCGGCGCGGCGCAGCCATCACCAAAACCGCGTGTCGCAATCCGAGCTGCTCGCCTGGGGTTGTTGTCGTCATGACGCCGATCAAACACTTGGGCGCGAAAGGAGAACGGCGCAACCCAGCGCGCGCCGCATCATCCGTCGGTGGTGCCCATTGTAGGGTTATTCGTACATCGTGACGTGTTTATTCACCGACGTTAGTGCAGTTTGCGCAATTCGTGACAACAATTGACAGCCGTGCGGCGGCAGGCGATGGTGGCACGGCACGGCAGTTGCGAACGGCAGGGCAGGGAAACGCTCCCCCGGCTAAACGGAGGCTTGAATTGACGGCGGACGCGGCGGCGATGCCCTCAACCGACACACCGCCCCGTTTGATCGCGATCGACACGAACCGGTACTACTCCGCCGGGAGGATCACGGGGTCGATTGTCCGGGGTTTCGTGATCGCGATTCCGATCGCTGCGGCCTTCGTGGGCTGGGTGGTCGCGATCGTCTTTCTACTCCTGTGGTTGGGCGAACTCGTCGATCTGGATTGGATACCCCGCCCCGTAGCCGCGGTGCTCTGGATCGTGGTCATGGCCGGACCGATCGTTCTGGCGGTTGTAGTCGCTCAGTCTCTTCTCGAGCGGCACGCCCGCACGCAGGCGGCTGAAGTTCTTCAGCAGAGCCCGCCTGAAGACCGACGCTCGGCGGCAGAAGCGATCGTCGAAAGCTACGTTCGTTCGGCCTATGCTCGCCCTCAGGTCATGACCGGCGGGCTCCTGGCACTCGTGGACGCAGCGTGGTTCGGCACGGTGATCCTGGCCGGTCCCGCTCCGGAGGGCTTTGTCGTGGAGCCGATCCCGGCAGCGATTGAGCCGGTCGCATTGGATCGCACGGACTCCGCGTATCGGGAGCTGGCGGGTCTTGACGTCGGCTCGGACAAGGCGGCCGCACCGATGTCCACCAGAAGTCGACGCCGCTGGGTGCGTGTCCTCAGTCGGAGCTGGCACTTCACGCGCACGACCGGCCGGTGGATCGGCGCGGGGCTGCTGTTGATCATGGTTGTCATCGAGGGACTGGGCAGCCTTCGGGCCGGCACGGTCACCGCCGGTTTTCTCTTCTGGACGGCGCTGGCCCTGACAAGGGTCCCTTTCATCCGCCGCGGACTCGCGGCCGGCTCGCGCCTGCCGAGTTGGTTTCTCGTGGCCGGCGGACTGATCCACCGGAAGCGCTCCTGGTTTCGCGGCGATCGTTTGCATCTGTTCACACGAAGCACGAGTGCGCTGTTCATCTACGCCGGCATTGATGGCCAATGCCACTTCGGCGTGGCGGACAACGACGCCCATCGGCTGTATCGAATTGGTGAGGATCAAATGCAGATGCTGCTCGCCGCGTGGTTCAGCCCGGCCCAGCCGCCCTCGCGCGAGCAGGTCGAACGGCTCTTTGGAAGCGAGGCCGACTGAGTGGTCACGGCGCGGCCAGCCGCTCGCGCCCCTCGACCTCGAAGGGCGACAGGCGCCACCGGCCCTCCACCCTGTCGTAGTACGGCTCGGTGATGGCCTCTTCGACGGCCGCCTTGTCCGTGCCGGAGTCGACGGTCACGCGTACCCTTGCGGCTCCCGGGCCCGGCCAGGCTTCCAGATGAATGTACTCGGGTAGCTGAAGATCGTCGTCGCGCTCGAGATAGTACATAAGCAGGTTGGCCCGGCCGCGGCAGGTCAACCCCGAGACCCGAAGGTCAATGACGGTCGTGTCGGCGCGCAGTTCGCCGCGTGTCGCCACGAAGGAAGGAAGTGGCGCGACGTAGGCCATGGCCACCGCACCCGTCGTCACCACGAGTACGACGACGGCGATCACACCCCGGTGCCACGCACCGCCCCAGCGCGACGGCGGTCCCCACGACATGACGCTCGCGTCGTGCTGTGGGCAGGTGTCCAGGCAGCTCATGCATGCGATGCACCGGGCGTGCGTCACCTCGGCGACTTCCGCCACCGGGATCCCCATCGGGCACGCGCGGGTACACCGTCCGCACGGCTTGCACACCTCGGTGTCTCGTCGGATTCGCGCGAGCCCGAGTCGCGAGACCGGGTTGAGCACGGCCGCCAACGGACACAGCCAGCGACAAAACGGCATGGTGACCAGCATCGATCCCAGCAACAAACCGCCGAGGATCACGTAGGCCCAGACTGTGATATCGTCGCCGTGCCGGCTGATGATCGCGTAGCACGGGTCGAACCCGCGGAAGATGAGTTCCGCCGCGGCGTACGTAAAGTAGATCACGACCCCGAAGACGACGTACTTGAGCAAAGAGAGCGATCGGTCCAGGTATCTGGGCACTGCGATCGGCTTGACACCCACGCGGCCGGTGAGTCGACGAAGCCAGTCAGAAAGCGTGCCCACCGGACACATATAGCCACAAAACGCTCGGCGAAGCAGGAGCGTGATGAGCACCACCGCGCCAAGCATGTAGAAGTTGGAGATGGCGAGCGAGCACGTCAGGTTTCCCTCGGTGACGTAGGTGTACATGGCCTCGACGCCACCAAAGGGACACCAGCGCTCCGCATTGCCGGCGACGACGAACACGCCGATCAGCGTCACGCCAAGGAAGGTTGCCTGAAGCAGAGTCCGCATGACACCCTCGTTGACGCCACCGGTGCCAGCCGCGGTGTCTCATACCACCGCGTTCACCGGCCATCGACGGCTACGACTTCGTCTTCTTGCACTTGGAGCGACTGGGACACTTCCCGCAGTCGGTGCCACTGCTGCACCCCGACTCCTTGACCTTGGAAGCCGTCGTGAGCGCCGTCCGAAACGCCGCGTCACCGCGAATGGCGTTGAAGTCCGTGCACTGCGCGATGTGTTCCTTGAGCGCGGCCGCGCGGCTGGGCGGCGTCTGTTCGAACGTCCGAACGAGTGCTGCGGCGGCCGTCTCTCGTTCGCCGGCCAGCGCGTGGAGTCTCGCGAGGTCATAGTGGACTGCGGGGTCCGTCCCCGTCATGTGCTCCGCGAGTACCCGGGCCAGCGATCGGGCCTGCTCGACACGTCCGAGCCTGGCGATCGCCAAGCCGCGCAGGATCGAAGTGTGCAGCGTCCGGCGTTCGCCCGGCAACTGAGCCAGCACGGACTCCGCCTTCGCGTTTTGATTCAGGGCGAGGTGTGTCGCCGCCAGGTCCGTCGCAGACTCGGATGAGGGATCGTGCTGGAAACGCTTCGTGTCGATCGCCAGTGCTTCGGCAAACAGGCCGTGCTCGAAGTAATACGCACGCAGCGCCGCGGCACCCTGCATCCACTTCGCCCGGTTCGTTTCTCGTTGCAGACTCGTTCGCAACTTCACGATGCGACGCAGCAAGGCGTAGGCCTGGGCATACGTCTCATTGCTCTTGGCCCCGCGTGCGGCAGCCCTGAGGGCGCCGAGGGCGCCGTCAAAGTCCCCTTGCCTGAGGAGCAGATTCCCCCTCTCGAATGCCTGTTGCGGCGTCTCCCGCGTGCTCCCGAGCGTCGGCACCGCCATGAAAAGCATGCCGGCGATCAGAATCACCGCCAGCGGGGTCCTGGCTCGACGATACCGCCCCCGTCCGAATCGATGGTGTGTGTTCATGATCTGTTCCGTGGTTGGTAGTGAAGTAGTCAGTGCCGCCTCTGGGCAGACCGTCCCTGCCACATCCTCCCACCGAGTGAGCAATTGGCGTGCCACGGGCGGCACAGTTTGTCTCGGGTCCTTCGGTACCGTCTCCGGGGTCGCGGGCGAGGCAGGCGCGCCAAGACCGCTTGACCCGCGCCGCGGCCCTGGTGATCATCGCGCGGTGGAGGCTGGCCGTGACCATTGAGGCAAGAACACTCGGATCGTCGGACTGGGAACTGGTGTCCAAGGCGGCGCCCGGCGTGTTCGACGACCCGGTCCTCGAGGGGCCGACGCGGGCGTTCCTGGCCGACCCCCGGCATCATCTGGTGGTGGCGCTTGATGGCGGACAGGTCGTCGGTGCCGTGTCGGCCGTGGACTATGTTCACCCGGACAAACCGGCGCCGGAACTGTGGATCAACGAGGTCGGCGTCGCCCCGTCCCACCGGGGGCGAGGCATCGGCCGGCTGCTGATGGAACACACGATCGCGCTCGCCCGACACCTGGGCTGTCAGGAGGCGTGGGTGGTTACCGACGCCTCCAACCTCGGGGCTCAACGGCTCTATGAATCGGCCGGGGGCATACGGTGTCCGGAACCGTCCGTGCAATATGGCTTCGATCTGGGGCGGGCGTCGTGACGTACGGCGCACAAGGCACGCGACGCGCGAGCCATGGGACGTGCAGCGGCGATGGCGGCTGTTCTTCGTGGTGCGTTCACACGGCGCTTGCACAATGGCAACATTCGTGATGTAGACTTAGGCTGGTCAGGTAGGCGCGGCCCTTGTCGCCGTCGCCGATTTCGCCAACCGCAGACGAAACGGCAACCTTGCGCATTGCCTATGGCATTCATGGCTACGGTCGAGGCCACGCGATGCGTGCTCGGGCCGCCTTGCACCTCCTTCAGCAGCGTCACGATCTGTTGATTCTGGCCGGCGGCGACGCCTATCGCGCGCTGGTGGACGATTACCCCGTTGTAGAAATTCCCACGCTGTGCTTCAAGTGCAACGCGCGCGGGCGTATTTCGCCGATCGGGACAATCATGGCCAACGTACCGGGCATCCTGGACGCCCAGCTCGGCGGGCCGGCTTTGGACATGGTCGTGCGGCGGCTGCGGGAGTTTGGCCCGGACGTCGTGGTCTATGACTCCGAGCTGTACACGCATCGGGCCGCCCGGAGGCTCGGTATTCCCCGGATCTGCTTCGATCATTTCGGGATGCTGGTTTATTGCCGCGTGCCGCTTTCCATTCGGGACCGGTTGGCCCTGATGTTCAATTCGATCGTGTACGGCGCGCTCTACGGTCGGCCGGACGGCGTGGTGGTCTCCGGGTTTTTCACAGCCACGCCGAAGCGCCCGGACGTGGCATTCGTCGGCCCGGTGATTCGCAAGGAAGTGCAGGAGATCAAGACGTCGCGCGGCGAGCATCTGGTCGTGTACTGCGGCAACGGGGACGACACCTTCACGCCCGCCGTCCAGAAAGCACTCCTGGGATGCGGCGCTCCCGGTCGGATTTACGGCTGCTCGCACCAAGGCGTCGAACAGAACCTCGAGTTCAAGCCGTTCAGCAATTTGGGGTTTCTTAACGATTTGGCAACGTGTCGTGGCGTTGTGGCGACCACGGGAAATCAGTTGTTGGGTGAAGTCCTTTTCATGGGAAAGCCGATCTTGGGAATGCCGATGGATTGTCTTGAACAGCGCGTCAACGCCCTCCAGATCGAGCGATTGGGGATCGGCATGGTCGGTCATCGCAACCGCCTCACGGCGGAAAAAGTGAAGTCGTTTCTCGACCGCGAGTCGGAATTCACGGGTGGATTGCACAAAGTCGAGGACGGCGCCGAAGCGGCCGTCCGGGCGATCGAATCCCACATGAGCGGGGCCGCCACGCAAAGTGCCGGCGACGTCGCGTCGGAGGCTTCGGCGCCGTGCTCACAGGCCAGGAGTCGGTAGATGTGGACCACGCAGAAACTCGGTTTCGACGAGTCGAAAACGTACTACCGCAGCGTTTGGATCTCCGACGTCCATCTGTGCTGCAAGGACGCGCAGGCGGAGTGCCTGTACGATTTTCTGAGCTCGATACGCTGCGAAAACCTCTACCTGGTCGGGGACATCATCGACATCTGGGCGCTGCGCCGAAAGTGGTATTGGCCGAACCAGTACAACGAGGTCATGCACAAGTTCCTGAAATTCGCGCGTCGCGGGACGCGCGTCGTGTTCATTCCCGGCAACCACGACGACATGTTTCGCACGTATGTCGGCTACAACTTCGGCGGCATCGAGGTGGCGCTCAACGCGATTCACGAGTCGCGTAACGGCCAGCGATACCTCGTCGTGCATGGCGACGAGTTCGACACGGTGGTCCAATATCACCGCTGGCTGTCGCACCTGGGAAGCTGGGCCTACGGGCACTTGATCTCGCTGAACCGGGTGATCAACGTGGTGCGTCGGCGGCTGGGCAAGCCGCACTGGAGCCTGTCGGGCGCGATCAAACGGCGCGTCAAGAAGGCCGTCAAGCTCGTGAACCGGTTCGAGACGGTGTTGTCGGAAGCCGCCCACCGCCACAAGGTGGACGGTGTGATTTGTGGACACATCCACCAGCCGGCGATGTACGACATCGATGGCGTGCGGTATTGCAACACGGGCGACTGGGTGGAAAGCTGCACGGCTTTGGTGGAAGATGAACGTGGTGAGATTTCGCTGCTCGAATGGCGGCCGGTCTACGACGCCAAGACGCGGCACCAGACGGCTTCGGTCGAGCCGCTTGCCGATGTCGTCGAAGACCCGCCCGGGCCGAAGCGAGGAGCGCTCACGATCGAGGAACTGCTTGGCGCGAGTTCCTGACGACGGCGGATGCCGCCATGGCCACCAACTCAAACGACGCAACACACGGGACAGGTCGGCGCGATTCGCGTTCGGCGCTGAGGCCCTTCTTGCGCATTGGGGTGAACCTCGTTCTCATCGTGGTCGTGTTGTATGCCTTGTGGCGGCAGACCCGCGGCATCTTCGCGGAGTGGAACGCGCACGAGGATTTGGCGAAGGCGTTCACGACCGGGCGTTGGTGGCTCGCGGCCGCGGTGTTCACCTACGTCGTGGGGCAATGCGTATTAGCCCAATACTGGGGGAGGCTGCTGTCGGAAGTGCGGCCGCAGGTGTCGCGCTTCGGGGCCTTCCGCATCTTCTGGGTTAGTGCGCTGGGCAAGTACGTCCCAAGCAAGGCTCTGGTGATCGTCTTGCGGATGAAGCTGACGCGCGAGCCGGGTCGGAGCGGCTTCTGGGTCGGCATCGCGTCGGGGTATGAGGCGACTGCGCTGGTGGCCGTCGGGGCGCTGATCGCCCTGCCGGGCCTGGCGCTGCTTCCCGCGGCGTCGGTGATCTACTGGTTGGGCGCTGTGGCGATCGGGGGCGTGGCCGTGGTGATGCTTCAGCCCGGCGTCCTAGGGCGTTTGGCTGCCGCAGGAAAGCCATTGACCGAGGGCGTCACGTCGCGCGAGCAGATCGCCCGGTTGCGGCGGCAGTTTCTCCGATCGCTGCCGGTGCTTGTGGTCGGCTGGATTCTGGTCGGCGTGAGTACGTGGGCGGCCGCGGTGAGCATCGGCATGGCGTGCCGAACGATTGCGGACGTGGCGGCCATGACGAGTGTGACGGCGCTGGCTACGGTGCTGGGATTCGTCGCGGTGATCATGCCGGCCGGCATCGGCGTGCGCGAGTTTGTTTTGCTCGAACTACTTGGTGCACAGTTCGGCGCCGGGCCGGTGCTGACGCTTTGCCTTCTGGCCCGGACGATCTGGACGGCAGCCGACGTCGGCATGGCGGGCGTGCTCTACCTCGTTGGCTTGATCGTTCGCATGATCCGGCGCCAACGGTCCACGTGGACGACGGACTCGGA
>Ga0055449_10000166_pt1 | contig 18521 bp, 12 predicted proteins | sample China_Galinas_PW_2_FD_57739 | JGI IMG/M metagenome (GOLD analysis project Ga0055449, IMG submission 57739) | Wetland microbial communities from San Francisco Bay, California, USA, that impact long-term carbon sequestration - China_Galinas_PWB_D1 | ecosystem: Environmental > Aquatic > Marine >... | reverse complement strand
GGGCGCTCTTCGCCGTTCTCGTCCACGACCGGGCGGTCACGCCGCACCAACTCGTGGAAATCACGCAGGCTTACCAGCGGGCGGAGAACCAGCCGTGCCGCCCTGCCGCCGGGCTTGAGCCCGTACGTCACCGCCGCGGCATTCCTGTGCCGGTACAGCCACAGGCGCTTAACCACCTCGGTCCCGTCCGGCAAAAGCCAGCGCCACCGGCAACCCAGGTCTCGCTCGAAACTCACCAAGTGCGGGCTCTCATCGGGACGATCGTCGGACGCTGCGAAGTGGAACGGCGTGAGGTGCACCAGCTCCTCGTCGTCCCCCTCGCCCAGCACCACGCACTCGGCGATCGCGTTCACCGACATCACCCGCTCGACCGGCGGACGCATCGCCCCCACCAGCAGCCCGTGGTACCGGCGTGTCGGCACCCCCGCGATCGTCCCCATCGCGAACCCGCCGATCCCGTTGGCCAGCACCCACTCCGACCCGAGCCCCTTCAGGGACTCGCCCTCCCGCCGGTACACGGGGGGATCGGCCACACGGAAGGCCAGTTCGGCGAGTGAATCCAAGGCACGCTCCTCCGGGTCGGGAGTCTACGGGGTTGATCGGCCCGGTTCGGGGCGGAACTATTGACATGGCGACACTCTCACGCCCCGGCACCCCCCCGCCCGCCCATGCCCTCCGCACACCCGATACGCCCCGGATCGAGTCTGAGGGAATCACCTTCGACGACGTCCTGCTCGTGCCCCGGCGCAGCGCGGTCGTCCCCGCCGACGCCGACACCGCCACCCAGCTCACGCGCAACATCCGCCTCAACATCCCCCTCGTCAGCGCGCCGATGGACACCGTCACCGAGTCGGCCCTCGCCATCGCCCTCGCCCAGGAGGGCGGACTCGGCGTCATCCACAAGAACCTCCCCATCGAGGCCCAGGCCCGCGAGGTCCAGAAGGTCAAGCGCTCGGCCGCGGGCGTCATCACCGACCCCATCACCCTCGGGCCCGACGACCCCGTCCGACGCGCCAAGCAGCTCATGCGCGAGCACAACGTCTCGGGCTTCCCCGTCACCGAGGACGGCGGCACCAACCTCCGAGGCAAAGGCAAGCTGCTCGGCATCCTCACCCGGCGCGACCTCAAGTTCGTGGTGGACGAGGCGACGCCCCTCCGCGAGGTGATGACCTCGGAGAACCTCATCACCGCCGCTCCGGGCACGACGCTCGAGCAGGCCGAGCACATCCTCAACCAGAACAAGGTCGAGAAGCTCCTGCTGCTCGACGACGCCGGACACCTCGACGGGCTGATCACGATGCGCGACATCGAACGCCTCAGCCAGTTCCCCAGCGCCTGCACCGACGGGCGCGGGCGCCTGCGCTGCGGGGCGGCCGTCGGCGTCCACCAACTCGACCGCGTCGAGGCCCTCATCGCCGCCGAGGTCGACGTCGTTGTCGTCGACACCGCCCACGGGCACTCCGAGAACGTCATCGAGACCGTCCGCGCGATCAAGAAAGCACACGCGATCGACGTCATCGCCGGCAACATCGCGACGCCCGAGGGCGCGCACGACCTCGCCGATGCCGGCGCCGACGCAGTCAAGGTCGGCATCGGCCCCGGATCGATCTGCACCACTCGCGTCGTCACGGGCGTCGGCGTGCCCCAGATCACCGCCGTCATGAACGCCTGCCGAGGCACCGACGTCCCCGTCATCGCCGACGGCGGCGTGCGCCTGAGCGGTGACATCGCCAAGGCGATCGCCGCCGGCGCCTCCGCCGTCATGATGGGCTCCCTCTTCGCCGGGCTCGACGAGAGCCCGGGAGAGCTGGTCATCTCCGGCGGGCGACGCTTCAAGAGCTACCGCGGCATGGGCTCCGAGGGCGCGATGAACGCCGGCTCGGCCGATCGCTACGCCCAGTCCGACAAGCTCGAAACCAAGGCCAAGTTCGTCCCCGAGGGCGTCGAGGGGCTCGTCCCCTACCGCGGCCCGCTGGCCGAGTTCATCTACCAGCTCGTGGGCGGGCTCCGCAGCGCCATGGGGTACTGCGGCTGCCCCACCCTCGACGCCTTCCGCACCGACACCCGCTTCGTCCGCGTCAGCCCCGCGACCGTGATTGAGAACCACCCCCACAACATCCGCATCGTCAAGGAGAGCCCCAACTACATGGTCGGGACGGGGGAGTAGAGCGGCATTCGGCAGGCGGCAATCGGCATCCGTGAAGAACGAATGGACGGGTGCCGTGGTCTGAGTGAGTCATCGAGCGAAGGCCACGAAACAACAAACGCCGGGAGCGCCTCCCCCAGCGCCCCCGGCGTCCGTGTTTCTCGAAGAGGCCCGAGCGCGAGCGAGGGCTCCGACCAACCCGGGGCTTCGCGGACTCAGCCTCGGCATCCCTCGCTTGATTCCGCTCCGGTGGGCTCCGGAGATCTCCGCTCCATTGCCCATTACCTACTGCCCATTGCCCTCAGTACCGCCTGACCACCCCCCGCACGATGCCCTGCACCTGGCAGAACTTCACGCGGATCGGCTCGAAGTCCGGGTTGGCCGGCTGGAGGCGGATGTGGTCGTCTTCCTTGTAGAAGGTCTTGAGCGTGGTCGATCCGTCGGGGAGCAACGCCACGATGCGGTCGCCGTCGCGGGCGACCTGCGTGCGCTCGACGATGACCAGATCGCCTTCGAGGATGCCCTCGTCGCGCATCGACTCGCCCTCGACCTGGAGGGCGAAGGTCGAGTCACGGGCCGAGGCCTTGGGCGCCAGCCACTCCTGGAGGTCGATGTCGTCCACATCGGGGACCTTCTCGATCGGGTACCCGGCCGCGATCTTGCCGACCAGCGGGAACTTGAGCGGGCGTGACTCGTCCGGAACGGCCACCCCCTCAGCGATCGACAAAGAGCGAGCCTTGTTGGGCTCGCGCACGAGCGCGCCTTTCTTGATGAGCGCTTCGACGTGCTCGAACACGGTGACCTTGCTGACGCCGATCTCGTCGGCCAGCTCCTGCATGGTCGGGGAATAGCCATGTCGCACGCGCCAGTCCCTGATCAGCTGGAGGATGCGTAGCTGTTTGGGTGTGAGATTCATCGGTGATCCTCCGTGCGAGCCCGAGCCTCTGGGTGAGCTTCCACAGCCCGCCGCGGGGTCTCGGCGCCCGCTTTCTCACGCCGACCGGCTCCCGCCGTGTCAGCGACCATCCGTGCCCGTCCGCGTACTCCGCCGTGAACACGCCGCCCGGTCCCAACCGAACAAGCACGCTCATAAGCCGCTCCCGCCGGTCCCACCCGGCCCACCACGCGGCCTCCGCCACTCGCCTCTGCCGGTCCCCCGGCTGTTGTCCGAACATCCATCGGGTCAGCGCTCCCTGCCGCCCCAACAATTTGCCACAAATGTTCGGTTCACGATAGCGTCTCAGACGGGTTCTGGCAAGCCCTTCCCCAGCAATGGGCGAATGGGCCCCGAACCGGCCCAGAACCGGGATCACGGGACCACACCACCACGAGCCCGCCTCAGCGGTCGCCGACCCGCACGCCCGGTTCATGGGCCTCGCCCACGAAGAACAGACAGTCGACCTGCCGCGCGAGCACCGCCCGCGCCGGCTCGCCGCTGTACGAGAACACCCGCTCGGCGTCCAGCCACGCCTCGCGAGGGTCGCCCGAGCCCAGCGGCAGAATCAGGATCGGGCAGACGCGCGCGAGCAGACGCTCGACCGAATCGGGCGGGCTGCGGAACCGCCGCACCGTCGGCTCGCCGCGGGCGACGCCGTGCATCCCCCGATCGTGCAGCAGCCAGACGCCGTAGACCTGCCCCGGCAGCCGACGATTCAGGGAGGTCCCGATCGACTCCCACATCCGGCCGAACGTCCGCGTGTCGATCGATTCGCTGTCCTTGCTCAGGTGCAGCGCGTGCCCGAGCAGGATGATCTTCTCATCCGCCGGCCATTCGGCGAGGTGTTCCTCGAAGTTGTGCTTCATCCGCTGCTCGCGGACGACGAGCGCTCGGCGGACCGCCTCGGCGTCGAAGTTGTCGAGCCCCTGGAGTTGGTCGATGAAGCGGAACGCGTCGCCCATCCGCTGCAGCGAGCGGCGGAGGTCGAGCGCCCCGCGCTCGCCGAGCAGCGACACCAGCTCCTCCCGCCGCCCGTCGAGCATCGCGACCAGCGCCTCGAGTCGCTCGGCCTCCTCGATCCGGCTCTCGCCCGGCACGCGCTCCATCCGCCGCCGGATCTCATCGACGAGCGGGTTCCCGGCGTGCGGGGCCAGCAGCTCGTCCGCGTCGGCGTACCCACCTCCCGGGCGGAAGCTCAGGTCGTAGCCGAACCACCGCAGCCGCGGCTCGCCCTCCGGCAGCCTCTCGTTGATCGCGCGGAGTTGCCGCACGAACCACTCGGCCTCGTCAAGAACGACCCGCGTGAACTCGGGGTGCCGGTCATCGGTCCATCCCGGGACCTCGTCGTCACGGTCCTCGCGCATGTCGCCGCGGTAGCCGTAGAGCGCGACGCGGTCGAGCCACGCCTCATCGCCGGTCTCGAGGTAGCGGTCCATCCGCTTGGCGTCGGACAGCCCCATCTCCATCCCGATCCGCCGGTACCCGCGCTTCATCAGCTCGCGGATCATGACCAGGCGGAACTCCATGCGCTCGGCAACAAAATGGTCCGTCTCGCCGAGATAGACGATCCGCTTACCCTCGAGCGCCTTGTCGAGGAAGGCGAAGTCGGCCGGGTCAGCGTCGCCCGGATCGAGCGAATCGAGCCGCACGACGGTCTCGTCCGCCCACGCGACGAAGCCGTCAGGACCAGGCGCACCCGATCCGGGCTGGGCGAGAACGGAAACCGACGCCAGAAGCAACGGCAAGCACGCGGCGACCCTGCGCATGGCATCTCCCATCGGGTCCGTCGCTGCGGCACGCGGGATCATCTCGCGGGCCGGGTGGACGCGCCCGTTCTCATTTTGTCGGAGGACCGACGCGTCTATTCCACCGTCACGCTCTTCGCGAGGTTCCGCGGCTTGTCCACGTCGTGCCCGCGGATCACCGCCGCGTGGTACGCCATCAGCTGCAGCGGCACCACGGTCACCATCGGGCTCAGGCAGTCGGCCACGTCCGGCACGTACATCACGTCCTCGGCCACCGTCCTGATCTGCTGGTCGCCCTCGGTCGCGACCGCGATGACGTGCCCGCCGCGCGAGCGGACCTCCTCGATGTTGCTCATCACCTTGTCGTACTGCGGACCCTTGTTGGCGATGAACACCGCGGGCATCCCCTCGTCGATCAGGGCGATCGGCCCGTGCTTCATCTCGGCCGCGGGCATGCCCTCGGCGTGGATGTAGCTGATCTCCTTGAGCTTGAGCGCACCCTCCATCGCCGTCGGGTAGTTGTACCCGCGCCCGAGGAACAGCCAGTTCTCGCGCTCGACGTACTTCTCGGTGACCTTGCGGATCTGCTGGTCCTGCCCGAGCACGCGCTCGATCTTGTCGGGGATGGCGAGCAGCTCGCCGATGAGCCGCTTGGTCGCCTCGGCCGACATGAACCGGCGACGCGCCATCCACAGCGTCATCATCGTCAGCACCGCAACCTGCCCGGTGAACGCCTTGGTGCTGGCGACGCCGATCTCCGGTCCGACGCGCAGGTAGACCCCCGCGTCGGTGTCGCGGGCGATGGTCGAGCCGACGGCGTTGATCACGCCGAGCGAAAGCGCCCCGCGCTCCTGCGCCTCGTGCAGCGCCGCGAGCGTGTCGGCCGTCTCGCCCGACTGGCTCACCGCGATCACCACACTGCCGTCCTCGATAATCGGGTTTCGGTAGCGGAACTCGCTGGCGTACTCGCACTCGGCCGGGATGCTCGCCAAGTCCTCGAGCAGGTACTCGCCGATCATCGCCGCGTGCAACGCGGTGCCCTGCGCGGTCAGGATCACGCGCCTGGCCTTCACCAACTCCTTGTGCCTGTCGGCCAGCCCCCCGAGCTTGACCTCGCCCTCCTGCTCGAGCAGCCGACCGCGGAAGGTGTTGCGCAGCGACTGCGGCTGCTCGTAGATCTCCTTCTGCATGTAGTGCTCGAACGTGCCGAGCTCGATCTCGTCGAGCTCGATCTCGAGCTGCATCATCTTCGGGGTGACCGGCGCGTCGTCGATCGTCGAGGTGCGGAACCCGTCACGCGTGATCCGCACCACGTTGTAGTCCTCGAGCGGGAACGCCTGCGACGTGTGCGCCACGATCGCCGACGGGTCCGAGCCGACGATGTACTCGCCATTGCCCACGCCGACCATCAGCGGCGAGCCCTTGCGCGCGCACACCAGCGTCCCCGGCTCGCGCTCGCAGACCACGCAGATCGCGTACGCCCCGGTCACCTCGCGCAGCGCCGCCTGCACCGCGTGCTCGAGGTCCGACCCGTTGTCCGGGTCGTACAGGTCACCGATGAGCATCGCGAGCACCTCGGTGTCGGTCTCGCTCTTGAACGTGTGCCCCTTGTCGGCGAGGTACTTCCGGATCGCCGCGTAGTTCTCGATGATCCCGTTGTGGATGATCGCGATGCCCGCGGTGTCGTCCACGTGCGGGTGGGCGTTCGATTCGGTGACGGTGCCGTGGGTGGCCCAACGCGTGTGCCCGATGCCGATCGTGCCGGTGAACGGGCCGGTCTCGGCGACCTTCTGCTCGAGCTTCGCCACCCGCCCGACCGCGCGGACCACGCGGACCCGCCCGTCGATCACCGCGATCCCGGCCGAGTCGTACCCGCGGTACTCCAGCCGCTTGAGTCCCTCGATCAGGAGCGGGGTGGCCTGCTTGGTCCCGATATAAGCGACGATTCCGCACATGGCTGGCTCCTGTCCGAGTGACGGCGTCTGCTGATCGTAGATCGACCCGCCCCGCCGCCGCCGTGAGAGACTCCGCTCCTACGCCGGCACCAAATCCCGGGATCGCCGAAATCCCGAGGGCTTTGGGCGGCACAATGGGGATGGAAGGAGTCACGCCATGCTCTTGGGCACGATGGTCCTCGCCGCCGCGGTCGCCCAACCGCTCGCCGGGCCGCAGGTCCGCGAATCGGGCCCCTCGTCCGCCGCCCGGCTGCGGTACGACGGAACGATGGTCGAGCCGGAACTCCCGCCGCCGGTGATGATCCTCGGCTCGATCGACCTCACCGAGGCGGAGTGTGCGCGTGTGGACGCGCTGCTCGGCGAGCGGGCTGCCGTCTTCGATCGGGCGGTCACCGACAACTGGGAAGGGCTGCTCAGCCTCGACGGGTTCAAGGCCGAGCGGAACCTGCGCGCGCAGGCGCTCGTGATCGCCGGCTTCCTCTCGTCGCTCAAGCCCCTCGCCGACCACCCACCGCTGCGCGAGCAGGTCCGCGGTGCACTCGACGACTCGCATTACGACGAGTTCGACGCGCTGCTCGTCCGCTTCGACCACGATCAGCTCGCTTCATGGCGCGCCGACGCGGAACGGAGCGGCGAGCCGCCAAGGCTGCTGGGGCACGCCATCGAGGCCGCCGGGCGGAGCTTCGGTGCCGAGGTCGAGCGGGCGGTCGAGCGGTACGTCAGCGACGGCACCGGCCTGCTCGAGCGGCTCCTCGACGACCTCGACCTCACACCCGAGCAGGACCGGATCGTCCGCGCGATCGTCGCCGACCACATGGCCGGGCCCGGGTTCGAACCCGACGAGGAAACGCAGAAGCAACTCTTCCTCAAGGTCGTGACCCACCTGCCACCCGACAAGGCCGCACGGCTCATCGAGATCCTCAAGCGAGGTTTCTGACGGGAGCGGTGCATACTCGCGCCTCTCGCGCGGCGACACTCACCCGACTACCCTCCGTCCTAGGGCGTCCGACTCCCCCGGGAGACCAGATGCCCAGACGCGACGACATCCGCACGATCCTCATCCTCGGCTCTGGGCCCATCGTCATCGGGCAGGGGTGCGAGTTCGACTACTCCGGCGCCCAGGCGTGCAAGACCCTGCGTGCCGAGGGCTACCGCGTCGTTCTGGTCAACTCGAACCCGGCGACGATTATGACCGATCCGGCGCTGAGCGACCGGACTTACATCGAGCCGATCACCCCCGAGGCCGTCCGCAAGGTGCTCGCCGCCGAGCGCGACGCCGGCACCCCGGTGGACGCCCTGCTCCCCACCCTCGGCGGGCAGACGGCGCTGAACTGCGCCTGCGAGCTGGCTGACGACGGCGTGCTCGACGAGTTCGGCGTCGAGATGATCGGGGCGACGCGCGAGGTCATCCACCGCGCCGAGGACCGCGACGCGTTCCGCAAGGTCTGCGAGCGGTGCAATCTCGCTGTCCCCGAGTCGCGCACCGTCAACACGCTTGAGGAGGCGCTCGAGTTCCTCGACCAGATCGGCACACCGGCGATCGTGCGCCCGGCGTTCACGCTCGGCGGGTGGGGCGGGGGCATCGCGTACAACTCCGAGGAGTTCGCCGAGCTGGTCCAACGCGGGCTCGGCGCCTCGATGATCAACCAGGTCCAGGTCGACCGCTCGCTCATCGGGTGGAAGGAGTACGAGCTCGAGGTCGTCCGCGACAGGCACGACAACTGCGTCATCGTCTGCGGCATCGAGAACATCGACGCCATGGGTGTCCACACCGGCGACTCGATCACCGTCGCACCCATCCTCACGCTGACCGACAAGGAATACCAGGCGCTGCGCGACGCCGCGTTCGCGATCATGCGCGGCGTCGGCGTCGAGACCGGCGGCTCCAACGTCCAGTTCGCCGTCAACCCGAACCCAGAGCCCGGTCCCGACGGGCACAAGCGTTTCGAGTTCGTCGTCGTCGAGATGAACCCACGCGTCTCCCGCTCGTCCGCGCTGGCGTCGAAGGCGACCGGCTTCCCGATCGCCAAGATCGCGGCCCGCCTCGCCGTCGGCTACACCCTCGACGAGCTGCGCAACGACATCACCGGCACCACCAGCGCCTGCTTCGAGCCGGCGATCGACTACGTCGTCACCAAGATGCCGCGGTGGACGTTCGAGAAGTTCCCCGAGGCCGACGAGACACTGACCACACAGATGAAGTCGGTCGGCGAGGCGATGGCGATCGGGCGCACCTTCAAGGAGAGCCTGCAGAAGGTCATCCGCTCGATGGACATCAAGCGCTTCGGGCTCGGGCTCGACCGCAACGACAAGTGGCTGGCCGCCGCGCGCGCGACCGAAGCCGAGCGCGTCGCCGACGGCTCGCCGATCGAGTGGCCGATCGACACCGACAAGCTCACCCGCAAGCTCGCGGTACCGAGCCAGGGCCGCCTGTACTACATCCGCTACGCGTTCAGGATGGGGTGGTCGATCGAGCAGGTGCACGAACTCACGCGCATCGACTTGTTCTTCCTCGACCAGATCCAGCAACTCGTCGAGTTCGAGGACGAGCTGTGTGAGTACCAGGAACTCGGCGACGTGCCCGACGAGACGCTCTTCCGCGCCAAACAACTCGGCTACTCCGACGCCCAGCTCGCCAACCTCTACCTCGGCGCGATCAAGAGCGAGACGATCCTCGATGTACGCCGGCACCGCACGCAGCGCCTGATCGAACCGGTGTTCAAGCTCGTCGACACCTGCGCGGCCGAGTTCGAGGCCGCCACGCCCTACTTCTACTCCACCTACGAGCGACCGGACGCCGCCGGAACGCCCGACGACGAGATCCGCGTCAGCGACACGCCCAAGGTGATCATCCTCGGCGGCGGCCCCAACCGCATCGGGCAGGGCATCGAGTTCGACTACTGCTGCACGCACGCGGCGTTCGCCGCCCGCGAGCTCGGCTTCGAGTCGGTCATGATCAACTCGAACCCCGAGACGGTCTCGACCGACTACGACACCTCTGACCTGCTCTTCTTCGAGCCGCTCACGCTCGAGGACGTGCTGAACGTCGTCGAGCGGCTCAACCAAGTCTGTACTGACGGCATCAGCTTCTCGTACGAGTCCCGTCTTCGGGATCTTCTCGAAGACTGTTTCCCGGAGCTGTCAACGAAGTCGGCTCAGAATCTACTGCGTTCGACCATCAAGTCGCACGGCATTAGTAGAGCACTTGTGATCGATTGTCTTGTTGTCCACGACGATGCAGGGCGCCCACACCAGCTTCACGCGAGCGTTGTATCCAATGATGGACAACTCCACCAACTGTATGTCGAGCCCGAAACCGGTCATCAGGGTAGAGAGGATGATCCGAGCCCCTGGGAAGACAAGCTTGATCAGGACTATGTGAGTGATTTCTCCAGCGCTGTTCGCCCGTTGGTGCGCGCATGGCTTTCAGGTGGGAGAAAACAGAGCCCCCTTGCGATCCACGGTATCGTGGTGCAGTTCGGCGGGCAGACGCCTCTGAACCTCGCGCACGGGCTCGCGCTCGCGGGCGCACCGCTCATCGGCACCTCGCTCGATTCGATCGACCTCGCCGAGGATCGCGACCGCTTCGACGCGCTGCTCGAGCGCCTCGGGCTCGAGCGCCCGGCCTCGGGCATCGCCCGCTCGCTCGACGAGGCCGCCGGCATCGCCGAACGCATCGGCTACCCCGTCCTCGTGCGCCCGAGCTACGTGCTCGGCGGGCGCGGCATGGAGATCTGCCCAGACGAGCCCGCCCTGCTCCACTACATGGCCAGCGCTGTCAATATCTCTGAACTTGACGGTGCCCCCGTCCTCATCGATCAGTTCCTCGACAGCGCGACCGAGGTCGACATCGATGTCGTCGCCGACTACCGCGACGGGCACGACGGCACAGCCCTCATCGCCGGCGTCATGGAGCACATCGAGCAGGCCGGCGTCCACTCCGGCGACTCGGCCTGCGTGCTCCCCCCCTACTCGCTCCCGCGCCACACCGTCGAGCAGATCAAGACCATCGCCCGTTCACTCGCCGAGGCGCTCCGCGTCAACGGGCTCATGAACGTGCAGATGGCCGTGAAGGACGGGCGCGTCTCCATCATCGAGGTCAACCCGCGCGCCAGCCGCACCGTCCCGTTCGTTGCCAAAGCGACGCACGTGCCCTGGCCGTCGATCGCGGCCAAGGTGATGATGGGCACGACGCTCGCCGAACTCGGGGCGCACGAGATCACCGGCGCCGGCACGATCGCGGTCAAGGAGGCGGTCTTCCCGTTCCGTAAGTTCCCCGGCGTCGATGTCGTGCTCGGGCCGGAGATGCGCTCGACCGGCGAGGTCATGGGCATCGACACCTCGATGTCCAACGCCTACCTCAAGGCGCTGCTCGCCGCGGGCATCGCGCTGCCGCGCTCCGGCGGCGTGTTCATCTCCGTCAACGAGCACGACCGCGCCGCGATCACCGACGCCGCCCGCTCGCTGCTCGCGATGGGCTACACCGTCCACGCCACCGCCGGCACTGGCGCGGCGCTCGCGCGGCACGGCATGCGCGTCAATATCCTCCAGAAGATCGGCGCCGGCGCTCGCCCCAACGTGCTCGACCTCATGGCCGACGGCGCCATCGCCATGATCATCAACACGCCCACCCGCACCGGCTGGCAGACCGACGAAGGTCGCATCCGCGCCACCGCCGTCCGCCTCGGCATCCCCATGATCACCACCGTCACCGGGGCGCGGGCCGTGGTCGGTTCGATCCAGGCGATGCGCGCCGGCGAGTGGTCGGTCGCGGCGTTGCAGGACCACGCCGCCGTCGCGATCCGCTAATCCCCTCCGTCCCGCCGCTCGTGCACCTCATCGATCAGGCGATGCATCGCCAACTCCGATGCCGTCCGCGGCGCGAACAACTCGAGCACCTCCAGCGGCATCGTCTCCGGGTCGATCGGCTTGGTGTCCATCACCCAGAGTGTCCCCACCGGCCCGAGCACGCGGTCATCCAGGCGCACCGCAACGTCCGCGTCAACGCCGAGCTCGACGATGGGCCCACAGTGCCCGAACCGATCCCGCAGCCCCGAGTAGCACACCAGCCGCCCCTCACTCAGCGTCACGCTGCACGGGCAGTTCTCCAGCGGCAGCCTGAGCTGACGCATGCGCCGCCCACGCTCGGCCATCACCGTCACGCACAACTCCTCCGCCCCCGGAAAAACCTCCGATACCCCCGCGAAGCGCACCCCGAGCACCTCGGTCAGACCGATCGCCAGTTCCCACATGAACCCGTCCGAACCCACCCCGGCCAGCCGGCGCTCCAGCTCCCGGAGTGCCTCGAGCGCGCGCGCGTTGCGGGCGATCGCACGACGGATCTGGTCGGGGTCCGGTCCCGTGCGTCCGCCTCCGGCGCCGGAGCCGGCGACCAGGTTCGCCAGGTCGACCCGGTTGCTCACCCCGAGCTTGCGGTACACACTGTTCAGGTGGTTCTCGATCGTCTTCGGGCTCCGGCGCAACTCGGCGGCGATCTCCGGGGTGGTCCGCCCGCGGACCGCCAGATGGGCGACATCGCGTTCGCGCCGGCTGAGCCGATCCCACGCGCGACCCGGGTCCCGGGACATCACAACCGCCAGTTCTTCAACTCGTGCAGATCGTCCAGCATCTTCTGCACCGCCAGCTCAGACGCCGTCCGCGGCCCGAACAGCCCGAGCAGTTCGATCGGTGCTGGCGTCGGGTCGATCGGCGCGTCGTGCATGACCCACAGTGTGCCCACCGGACCGAGCGCCCGATCCACGAGCGACAGCCCGGCGTACGCCTGCGCTCCGGTGTCCCTCAGAACCGGATCATCCGGATACTCCCCCAGCAATCCCGAGAACATCTCGAACCGTCCACGATTCAGCGTGACGTCGCACGGTGAGCCCGATAGCCTGCGCGACGCCTGCGGGCACGCACGCCCGCCGTCGGTCATAACGATCACCCGCAACCGGGAACTGTGCGGCTCGACTTCGGAGATCCCCCCGTAGCGCATCCCCAGAGCCTCGGCCAGCGACGACACGAGCACACCGAAGTACGTGTCGTCCGACGCCGTCGCCAGCAGCGCGTTGATCCGGCGCATCACCCCGATGCTGATCGGAGGCTCGATCCGGTCGCGACTCGCGCGCGCCGCCCCCAGCAGCCCACGTTCGCGCGCCGCGTTCACAAACTCGACGCGGTTGCGCACCCCCAGCTTGCGGTACATCGACTGGACGTGGTGGCTGATCGTCTTCGGGCTGCGGTGCAACGCCGACGCGATCTCCCGCGTCGTCTTGCCCTCGGCCACCATCCGCGCGATCTCCGCCTCCCGGCGGGTCAGAGCACGCTCCATCCCGGAGACGTGGGGCTCGGATCCCGTGCTATTCATCGTCCCGCTCGTCTGTTCAGAGGTCGTCATCGGATCCGCCGACCGGGCTCACACCCGACCGTAACCGCCAGGCTTCTGCGTCCACGCTGAACATCTCTGCCGCGAACCCCCTCTGTGAGCCATCATACCCGGACGGGCGGGCACACCACCGCGCACTCACAGTTTTGAGGCGGTAAACGTCGCGCCGATCTCGTCCCGGCGCCATGTCCACGACCGCCCGCGCTTCTCTTCGTAGAACGCCCAGAGTTCGAACCAATAGCTCCGGAATCGATCCTCGCCGAACGTCCCGTAGTGCGCGCTCAGCCGCGAGAGCACCTTGCGGTCCTTCCCGCCAAAGCCGAGCACCGCTCGCCCGTGCCGAATGCTCTCGGTATCCAGCGGCAAACGCGAGTATCGCCCGAGCAACTGCATGATATTGGCCGCGCCGTACGGCCCGATTCCGGGGAGTTCGAGCAGCCGCTTGTAAACGCCTTCGTCGTCGTTCGTACGGTCCTCGAACCACGCCGGGTCGCACTCAGGGGGGCGTTTGCCCCTCGGGCTGAACAACCGTGCGAGCTCAACGATGCGCGTGTCGCGGTACCCCACGCGGCAGCGTCCGCGCAATGTGCCGGGACGCACCCGGCGCAGACGCTCTGTGCGCGGGAACGCGGCCGGCGCATCGCGCTCGCTCCGCCGCCCCAGCACATCGCACAGCCTGCGGTTCATGTGCACCGTGCTCGTCCAGGTCACGTTGCAGCTCGTCACCGTCTTGATCACGTCCTCGAACATCGTCGGGCTGCGGAACAGCCTCGCCCGCCCCGAGCGCTTCCACCGCGGGTCCACGCGGTGGAACAACGCCACGTGGGCCTCGTCCTCGTCGAGACGGAGCATCCGCGTGATCCGTGCGCGCGCGGCGCGTTGCTCGACCCGCGACAGCGCCCGGTCGAACCGCACGCCGAGCGACGAGCCCCTGCCCCCGCCCTGTCCGATCACCGCCGTCGCCGGACCCTCGTCGAGCTCCAGCGGGCGCGTCAGCGTCTGGCGGTCTACGTCCCAGAGATTCGGCGCCAGCAGGAAGTATCCGTACGAGCACACGTCGCGCCTCAACAGGTAATCCCCCGGAACCCGAACCGTCAGCCGCGTGCCCATGACGCCCAGCGTAGCGCCTACCGCGTGCGCACGATCCGGCTGCCCTCGCGGCGCACGCGTCCCTGGAGTTCGAGCATCGTCAGCGCGGCCCGCAGCGCCGCCGGGCTCATCCCGGTCGCCTCGCCCAGCTCGTCGGGGGTCTGCGCCTCACCCAGCGCGTCGAGGATCGGCGCGTGCTCGCCGTCCGGCTCGCTGGGGTGTTCGTCCTCGACCCCGTCTCCGCGTCCGACCCCGTCGAGCCAGTCGATGATGTCACCCGGTTCGGTGACGAGGAGCGCCCCGCCGCGTTTGAGCAGGTCGTGAGAGCCCGCGCTGGCCCTGGAGTCCACCCGCCCCGGCAGGGCCCAGACCTCGCGCCCGTGATCCTCGGCCGCCACCCGCGCCGTGATCAGCGCCCCGCTGCGCCGCCCGGCCTCGATGACCAGCACGCCGCGGCTCATACCGCTGATGATCCGGTTGCGGGCCGGGAAGTTGTCGGGCGCCGGCTCGGTCTCGAGCGGCAGCTCCGAGACCACGGCGCCACCCTCGTTCGCGATCCGTTCGAACAATTCGCGGTTGTCCGGCGGGTAGCAGCGCGCCAGCCCGCACCCGAGGACCGCGGTTGTGCGCCCGCGCGAGCGCACCGCCCCGCGGTGCGCGGCCGTGTCGATCCCGCGCGCCCCGCCGCTGATGACCGCCAGCCCGGCACCGGCGAGGACGCCCGCGAAGCGTTCGCCCTGCTCGATCCCGTACGCGGTCGCCCCGCGCGAGCCCACGATCGCGACCGCCCGATCCCCCGGCAGCTCGCCGCGCACGTACAACACGAGCGGCGCGTCATCGAGTTCGCGCAGCAGCGCCGGGTACACGTCGTCGTCGATCGTCACCAGCCGCACGCCCGCCTCAGCCGCCCGCGCCAGCTCGTGCTCGACGCGATCGTTGGCCCGACGCAGCTCGCGCGCGATCGCGTCGGACTTGACCGCCCCGATCCCGCGCACCCGCGCCAACTCCGCCGCCGACGCACCGACCACCGCGTCCACCGACCCGAGCCGCTCGAGCGCCCGGCGGGCCAGCACCGGTCCGAGCCCGGGGGTGAGCGTGAGGCGTAGCAGATCGATGTTCGGCATCCGTTCAGTCTAGCCACACAGCCCGCCCCGCGTCGATCCCCGCTCCGGGGTGAAAACCGGGTATCCTGTCCCGAAAGGCGACGGACCGCCCATGACCAGTACGCTCCGCACCCTGCCGCGCCGGGCGCATGACGCGCTCGTCCGCTCACCGGCTCTGACGCTCGGGCTGTGCGTTGTGGGCGTCGTGCTGGTCGCCCTTGTCTCGTGCACCACGACCCGTTCGCACACCGGCCCGGCCGGTCTGCGCGACCGCGTCGAGCCGCTTGTCCGCGTGCGCGTCCGCCAGCAGGCCGGCGAGGTCAAGGTCGAGGGCGCCGCGCGTGTCCTCGTGCGCGACACCGCGACCCACGCGGCCGACCTGCTTGTCGCGCCGCTCCGCGTTGATGTCGTCGCCGGTCGCGTCCGCCTCACCGACGCACGCGCCGATCGGCACGACTACCCGCCATTCGCCGAGATCGAGCTTGAACCCGACCGCGGCTCGGACCCGACGATGCTCACGCTCGACGGCGTGCCCATGCCGGGCTTCCTGGTCATGCACCCAGACCCCGACGACAGCGCCACCTTCGATGTCATCGCCGCCATGCCGATCGAGCGGTACATCCCCGGCGTGATCGCGCGCGAGTTGTACGCGAGCTGGCCCGCCGAGACGTTCAAGGCCCAGGCGGTGTGCGCGCGCAGCTACGCTCTGCACGAGCGTTCGCTGGCGCGGGCGGCGGGTCGTCACTACGACCTCGAGGCGACGACGCGCGATCAGGTTTTCGCGGGCGCGACGCAGAATCCCACGGCCGTGCGCGCCGCCGAGGACACCCGCGGCGTTGTCCTCACCTACCGCGGGCGGATCCTGCGGGCGTACTACGGGAGCACGTGCGGCGGTCGGGCCGCCTCGGCCGCCGACACCTGGCCCACCGGGCGCGGGTACGAGTACAACCTCGACGCCCCGATCCAGGCGAGCGACCGCCCGAGCGCGTGCGAGGAATCGCCGCTCTACCGCTGGACCGTGAAGCGCGGCGTGGGTGAGCTCTCGGCCCGACTCCGCTCGTGGGGCGTGGTCAACGCGCACGAGATCGGGCAGATCGGCGAGGTCCGCTCGATCCTCGTCGGCGGACGCAACGGCGTCGGTCACCCTACCTCGTACCGCGTCAGCGACGACGCGGCCCGCACGTTCAAGATCTCAGCCGAGCACCTGCGCGTCGCCTGCAACTCCCCCGCACCCGGGTACGACCCGGTCACGCGCGAGACACGCGTCAACTCCGGCGACTTCGAGGTCACCATCGTCCGCCCCACCGTCACCTTCCACGGGCGCGGGTTCGGGCACGGCGTGGGGATGTGCCAGTTCAGCGCCAAGGCGTTCGCCGACCGGGGCTGGTCGTGGCGCGAGATCGTGCGGAACTTCTACCCCGGGGCGAAGCTCACGCGGGTCTACGACTGATCCTTCCTCAGTGCGCGTTCGTACACCGCTTCCAACGCCTCAACCATCGTCTCGGCGCTGAAGGCGGTGCGGCACTCGTCGAGCCCCCGCTGTGCCAGGCGCGCGCGCAGGTCCGGGTCGTCGTAGAGCTTCAGCACACCGGCGTGCAGGGCTGCGCGGTCGCCGAGCGGGACGAGCACGCCGGTCTCGCCGTCGCGGCATGCCTCGCGCGTCCCGTCCACGTCGTACGCGATCGGCGTCACGCCGCACAGCAGCGCCTGCGGCACCGTCCGCGGCAGCCCCTCGCGGGAGCTCGGGTGCGCGAGCACGTCCATCGCCCGCACCAGCCCCGGGACACGCTCGGGCGGCACCAGCCCCGTCGTCACGACCTTGCCGGCGAGCCCCATCGATTCGACGCGTTTCATCAGCCGTTCGCGCCACCAACCGTCGCCGACCCAGAGCAGCCGCCAGTTGTCGCGTGTGCGCAGCTCGTCGCCGAGCGCGTCGAGCAGGTCGTCGTGCCCCTTGTGCTCGGCCAGGCGCGCGACCGTCCCGACGACGTAGTCCGTCGGTACGAAGCCGAGCTTGCGGCGGACCGTCTCGCGGTCCTCTCCGGGCGCGGGCTCCAGATACGGGGCGATCTCCATCCCCGAGCGCACGGTGACGTACTGCTCGGGCTTCCCGATCTTCCGCGCGAGGTACTGCTCGGTCATCGCATCGGCCACCGAGACGATCGTGTGACAACGCTTCGCGGCGTAGCGCTCGGCGAGCGTGTAGATCCAGTTCTTGAAGCGCGTCTTCGTACGCGCGGCCACCCCGCCCTCGACCGGCATGAAGGGCGGGCCGTGGATGGTGTGGATGACAACCGGACCGTCATACCAAGCATCCCACATGTCCACACCTTGGGAATGTGCCGGATCTAGATCGGCAATGTCCGGTGGTTCACGCTGATTCGTGAGATCGATGGCGACTTCCGTACCATCTTTGAAGTAGTAGGTTGAGCCGTAGTGGTGAACTCGCTCGACGGAGGTACACGCTAATCGCCCGAGGATCCCTGCTTTCGACGAGTGGGTGTGGACAATGTCCGGCTCGACCTCGCGGACCAGACGCTTGAACTGCCCGATGCACCTCCGGTCGCGCAGCGGGCTGATCTCGCGGCACAGGTCTGACACCTCGTGCAGCCCGATTGGCTTGCACGCCTCTCCGCCCCGCGTCCGCTCCTCGCCCGCTTCGCACCGCGTGTTGAACGCCTGCACACGCTCGAGCATCGAGCCCTCGGGCCCGTAGATCGGCCCGTACGCGAGGTGCACCTCGTGCCCACGCCGCGCCTGCCCCTCGCAGCTCAGGACCGTGTTCTCCTGGCTGCCGCCGAGGATCAGGCGGGTCGAGATGTGCAGGATGCGCATCGTCAGTACCTGATCCACTCGAGCCGAAGCCCTTCCGGCGGGAGGGTCGGGCCGGCGCGCCGGCGGTCGCGGGCGGCGAGGATCTCCGGGATCGACCCCGGCTCGCTCCTGCCGCGCCCCACCTCGACCAGCGTCCCCGCGATGATCCGCACCATGTTGTAGAGGAAGCCGTTGCCCGAGACATCGATGCGAAAGCGTTGGGTTGGCAATGGGCAATGGGCAATGGGCAATGGGGAAGAGGGCCCTGGTCCCGGGGCCCTGGGCCCTTGTGTTCGGGGTCCGGGATCTGAGAGCTGAGATCTGAGATCTGTGCTCCCGGCGGGCAG
>Ga0055449_10000162_pt1 | contig 18748 bp, 13 predicted proteins | sample China_Galinas_PW_2_FD_57739 | JGI IMG/M metagenome (GOLD analysis project Ga0055449, IMG submission 57739) | Wetland microbial communities from San Francisco Bay, California, USA, that impact long-term carbon sequestration - China_Galinas_PWB_D1 | ecosystem: Environmental > Aquatic > Marine >... | reverse complement strand
GTCTCTCAGGTGGTTGTGGTAGAAGGAGTTAGGTGTGGGGCTCTGGTTTGAGTTGTAGTTATCCGAACCAGAGTCCGAGGCCCACAGATTGCCCAGATTTACGGCTGCTCGATCGCAAGCGCGACGTCGCAGCATTCCGCGAGCCACTTCTCGTATTCCAGCGAAGCGAGGATTCGTTCCTTGTCCTGCGATGCCGCCCGTGCGAATTCGCCGGCCAAATCCGCTGCCTCATGCCTTGCCTTCGCCCTGATCGCTCTGACGACCTCATCCTTGTTGATCTGCATTCTTGCACCTCCGCGTCACCCTGAATGAACCCGGTTTAAGAAGCTTTCGGTTGGCAGGCGGTACCTTTCCGCGGCGTGAATCGGACCGCGCCCGCACCGAAAAGCTTTTAAATCCGCGCGGTTTACCACTTCAAAGTGAACACATCCAAGGTGATCCCATGAACCCAATCCCTCCGACAAACCGACCAGAAACGTCGTCCAGCTACGTGCCATACTTCTACGAACGCGGGCTGTTTCAGGTGTATGACATGCCGCAGCAGCAGCGCCGATACGGTGCCCAGTCCTTCAGTACCGCAGCCGATCAAGTTGACCGCCCTGTTCCCTTCAGTCGTTCGCTCGATCGGGCCCAGACCGTCGAACAGATCATCGCGAACGGCTACTTCGCGGCGCCAGCCGGCGACCCGGTGACCGCCATTCTGTCCGACAAGGAGCACACTTCCTGGCTTGGACTGGACGATGTCATCAGTCAGATTCGAAAACGCCACGAGATCTACGATCGCCACATCTATCAGATCGAGCTCGGCAAATGCGCCGCTATGAACGCTCTCTATTCGGCCGAGGCGTACCACGGACCGGCCGATTCCAAGCAGTTCTATTCTCGCCACAAACGCCTGCAGGAACTCTACGAACAGGAACGAAACGAACGCACGAGCCTCTGGAAGGACATCTCCAGACTGCGCCAGGCCTTGCCTGAATCCGCGCAAATGTACCTTGGGGCGCGTCGCGGGCTGCAGGCACTTCAGGACACCGGTGGTGATCTTGCATGATGCTTCGAGCCCAGGAACTCTGCCGCAAGCTCAAGCCCGTGCTGGGCGCAAAGATCGATGGCATCTGGCGCGCCTACCTGGCCGATGCAAATCTTGACAGCCGCGCTGACCTCGAACGAACGCTCGAGTTGCTCGCCGCCAAACACCTCGGCACGACCTACGAGCCGGACCGCGCTCCCTTTCCGCCGCCATCGAAGGAGTTCGCGAACAGGGGCAATATTCCCATCGGGGCCGTGCGCTACGGGTCCCGAGATCTGTACCCCTTTCATCTGACGAGTGGCCGGCTGAAGGAACACATCCTTATCGCCGGTCGCAGTGGTTCGGGTAAGACGAACCTCGCGTTCGTACTCATGGATGGGATCATTCGACGTGGCATCAAGGTCCTGGCCCTCGACTGGAAGCGCGCCTATCGGGATCTGTTGCAGCAACACCCCGAGCTGCGGGTCTTTACCATCGGACGGGCCATCTCCCCCCTTCGATTCAATCCACTGATCCCTCCGCCAGGCTGCGAGATCAACGTCTGGATCAAGCTCATTGTGGACGTGATCGCCTCGAGCTACCTTGGCGGCGAAGGCGTCATCAGCCTTCTTGTCGCGGGGCTCGATCGACTCTACCGCGACCTCACCGAGCAGGGCCGCTGGCCCACCATCATGGATCTTCTTGCCTGGCTCCGGCAAACAAAACTCAAGGGAAGAGCCGCCATGTGGCAGGCTTCGGCCGAGCGAATTCTCCTGGCCATGACCTATGGCGAGTTCGGTACCGTGGTTGACACGCAGGATAATCGTCATGTCTTGGAGCTACTGGATCACAACGTCGTAATCGAAATGGACGGCCTATCGAGCTCGTCAGATCGCGTCATGTTCTCCGAGGCGCTCACACTCTATCTCTATCGGTACCGCCTTGCCCAGGGCCCGCGGGACAAGTTGACCAACATGATCATTCTCGAAGAAGCGCACAATCTCCTGCACACCAAGCAGGCCGGAACGAGGGAGTCGGTGCTCGAGACCTCCATCAGGATGATCCGGCAGTACGGCCTCGGCTACGTGTTCGTGGACCAGTCGGCCTCCCTGCTCAGCAAGGTGGCGTTCGCCAACTCCTACGCGACGTTGGCTCTCAGCCAGAAGCTCCGGGCCGACATTCAGGTCATGAGTGGGGCCATGAACCTCACCGAGGAGCAGCGGGATTCCCTGAACACGCTACCCGTCGGGTCGGTCGTGGTGCGCCTCGCGGATGAGCATCCCGAGCCGTTCCTCGTGAGAGTGCCGCGGTCTCCTGTTCGGGAAGGACTAATCTCCGATGGCGATGTCCGCAGGCAAATGGCAGGCTATCTCAGCGAATCCGGCGCGGATAAGGCGCCGGAGCGGGAATCAACACCGATTCTGGCTGTTACCGCCTCAGATAATAAGGAATCATCCAACAGAGAATCCCTGGAATCCCACCCACCGTCCCCCAGAGAATCAACCTGGCAGAACAATCGATCCAGTTCGGTTGATTCGACCATCATTCCACCACCAATGCCTATCTCCAGGGATGCGATTCGCTTCCTGACCGATGTTGCGACTCGCCCCCTTTCCACCACCGTCTCTCGATATGAACGCCTGCACTTGTCCCGCCGTCGCGGCAACGCCGTTCGCCGGGATCTCCAAAGCGCCGGGCTGATCTCGCCCGTCGCTATCGCCACCCGCAGCGGGCAGGTAGTGCTGTACGAACTCACCGACGACGGTCGTGCCGTGTGCAACACCCATCACATCGACGTCCCGCCCCGGCTCCGGGTGAGCCTGGAACACCTGTACTGGGCGAACGCCGTCGCTAGGCAGTTTGAGCAGCAAGGCTACGGCACCAAACGCGAGGTTCCCGTACCGGGCGACGGTTTTGTCGACGTCGTTGCCGAACGCTCCGGCGAGCGCGTGGCAATCGAGATCGAGACGGGCAAGTCGGACATCCGGGCAAACATCGAGAAGCTGCGTGATGCGGAGTTCGACCGGGTCATCCTCATGGCCACTTCGCCGGCCGCGGCGGCAGCGTGCCAGCGCGTGGTCGAAGATACGGGTGCTGGTCACGTCGAGTTCATGACCTGGCTCGATGTAACGTAAGACGTCATGTTCCGTGCCGGCCGGATGTGAATGCTCGTGATGTTGGCCAGATCAAGAAGCCTCTGAGCGCAGGCTGGGTCGTCCAAAATCAAACGTGTAGGTATCGTGGTGAGACGGTAGGCGCCCGATGCCCGTGATGTCCGTACTGTCTCCAGGGTTCGCGACGAAAGAACGAGATTGGCCACCAGAATAATGATCACTGCGATATTCAGTAGCGCCAGGGTGGGACGGCTGCAGGATCTGCAATTCCCTCGTGCGCTCATGGCAACGCGGCGTACGTTTGCGTCCACGGTTCCGGCCTTGCCACAATCGTAACGACCCCACTTGGAAACAGGCCTGCGGGACAAGGCGATGAAACAGGAACCGTGACCACCGCACCGAACGGCGCACGGCAGGCTCGCCGGACGACAACATTGCGATGGTAGGTAGGCGCATACCAGGAAACCTGCGGCAGCCCGGGCATCGCGGCTGCGTAGCTCGGAACGGGCGGCACTGGAGAATACGGTAGTTCCTGAAGTCGCACCGGGACTTGTGGAGCATAGGGTACCATGACGAGCGTCAGGATAATCCAGAGTGCCCAAGCTTCCGGACGGACGTTGCGTTTCATTAGTTCACCGAGCCCGGGTGTTGCGCGGCTTGCTTGGCCAGCAAGATCAGCTTCTTTTCTGTCCGGTCGATCGTTTTGAAGAGTTTTTCGTTGTGTGCCTGGAGCTTCGATGCGGCTTCCAGGAGGTCGACGAGCTTACGGTGGTCGCCGCGCTCAAGGGATTCCCTGGCGTGTCGCGTCATCTCCTTGATGCGCCGTTCGTTTTCGGCGCAGGCCTTGTCGAGACGTTCCAGTCGCACATCGAGCTTGAGCTCCTGGTATCGCGCCGCAAGTTCGGTCGAGATTCGACGTTTTTCTGGTGTGGACAGCTTCGGGAGATCGTGTCGCAGCTCTTCTATTCTCGCGACGTGACCGGACTTGAGCCGATGCGCACGCTCGCGTAGGCGCGCCATGCGTTCCGTCAGCCAGCCCTCGGCCGGTAACATGCGTTTCAGTTGGACCATGACGTCGTCCGCGTGCTCTGGGTGATCTCGAAGCGCCGTGACGAAGTGGTGCAGGCGTTTGAACCCTCGCCCGAGGAACTCCGACACGCGCTGACCTTCGTGTACGTTCTCCAGATCGTGAGTGCGTAGCCCCCGATCCGGTACTCCTTGATGCGAATGGCCGTGGAACCCCTTGTGGTGCATCAGGAAGGCAATAATCCCGACGGTCAAGGCGGCGCCGGTGATGGTCTGAATGATCTCGGTCGCCACCGGCCAGTCAAAGCCCAGCATCCAACCAACAAGTAGACATGCCCCCAGGGCAAGGGCTGCTCCGGCCCAGCTACCACCGGTGAAGCGAATCGATTGGTAGATGACGCCTCCGAGTACGATGAGCGCGAAGCCGACGGCAATCGGACCCAGGTGGCGAATCGACAGTCCGTTGACCTGCTCCCACCACACCAGGCCGGAGGCGAGCGCAGCACCGAGCGAGGCGGCCACCAAAGCCACCGAGCGCTGAAGGCCCAGGCGGCGGCTGAGCACGGCAAAGATCAGCCCGGTGAAGAAAGCGAATGCGAGCACGAAATCAGGCAGATATGACTCGAGCCAATCGCCCCAAACGACGTAATCGAGTAGGTGGACGTACGCCATGGGAGTACAAGAGACCTACTCCTATATATAGGTTGCGCTCGGTGATGCACAGCTTTGCGCCTGTGCGGGCAGGTATTGCATTGGTCTGGACTTCGGGGGCGGATTGGCGCTTCGTCACAGCCAGCCAACCATAGTTAATGCCGTAGGAAGCAGCTACCTCCTATTCGTCGCACCTGCCACCAATGTGAGGTAGGGGGCCGAGCCAAAAGTGTTCAATCGGAGCAACTTGTTTCATATAGACTTGATAGCCGTCGGTGTAATGCCATGATTCCGGAACAAGGTCTCCATGTTCATCGAACACCCATCCTGCCGCGGCCTCCGAAAGGCTTTCTGGGGCGTCCTTGGGAACGTCACGATACAGAAGATGTAGTAGACAGTGGCGACCGTCAGTCTGTCGGGGAGGTGGTGGGTCAGCATTGACGTCCAGGAAGATATCAGTTGCCGAAGGTGGGAGGAGGCATTTGTACCACGCAGGTTGCACGCAGTCTTGAGCCGCGTCTGAGGTACAGACATACTTCGGGTCAATATCTCCGACGGTCGGCCGGACTGCCCAGACTACCCATGGCCTATCTCGCTTCGTGGAGCACGCCCCACGTTGCCGCCACCGTGCTTCGCAGTTCTCGCCAGTAAGCACCAACAGCCCTGCGTTGTACATCCAGTACATCTCTGGAGCAATCGATCCATTATGCCAAAGTTCGTAGAGCAGCCTGCCTCTTATTGAGTACACCTGAAGAACACGGCTTGTGCCGTCGTGGCTGAAAACGACTACCAATTCGTCGCCAGGCACCTCTTTGAACATGTCAATAGGCGTTACACTTGCAGGTCGAAAGTCGGCGGCAGCAATTCCTAGATTATTGCCATTGGGAATGTCGTTGTTGCTTATCCCACCGCACCAGAGCGGGTCTTCGTACTCGCCGCTTCCCACGTCAAATACACATATTTTTCCTTGTTGTTGATTCTCGCGTGGGGCATCAGGTGCGAAGCCGATTACCGCTAGTTGTGTCGTGTGCTTCTGTACGACGCCGTCGACAAGCTTTCCGACTTTCATGTGCGTCCAGGTTGCGGTGGGCCACCTATGCAAGCGCTCCCCATACGCAGAAAGCAGCCATGCTTCCTTCATTCCCGGCGCGATCGCAATCTTGGATGGAGTCTGCGTCCATCGTCGCGATAAGAGTGAAGCGGCTGAGATGATGCTTGCACCGATTAAGACCGCAAGCATTGTTGTAGTTACAAGGGGGTGGCGTGCGATCCAACGTACTGTGCGAACCCAGTAGGTCGGTGGCTTGGCCGTAATAGGTTCGCGATCCAGATAGTGTTGAATGTCCTGCGCCAGGTTCTCAGCTGATTGGTACCGGGCTTCCGGCTTCTTCTCCAGGGCTTTTAGCAGCAAGAGTTCAAGGTCACCTCGTGTCTGAGAATTCAGAGAGGTTGGCCGCTTTGGCGGCTTGGTACAGATTATGCGAGCAGCCTGCGGAATAGAGCAGCTACTCACGTCATACGGCAGAGCGCTGCAAACTAGCTCGAACAGGACAACACCAAGCGAATAGACGTCGCTCCGTGTATCAAGGCCAAGTGGATCAGCGGCGAGCTGCTCTGGGCTCATGTATTGCAGGGTACCCAGGATTTGTCCTGCCTCCGAATGTAGAGTGGTACACGACACATCCGACTCTGTGATTCGCGCGATGCCAAAGTCGATGATCTTGATATGACCCTCCTCGCTTACGAGGATATTGCCAGGTTTAAGGTCCCGGTGGATCACCCCTCGCCGGTGCCCATACTGAATCGCCTCACATGCCTCTTTGGCGAGCACAAGGCGTTTTCGAAGCGAGAGCGAATGTAGCTCTGCGTAGCGAGTAATCGGTTCGGCGCCAACGATCAACTCCATCACGAAGTAAGGAAGTCCTTCAAAGGTCCCCGCGTCATAGATCTGGCCAATCCAAGGATGCGTCATCCGGGCGAGTGCTTGGGTTTCCAAAGCAAATCGCTTTTGAATTGATTTTGACGCCACCCAAGGTGCCAATACCTTGATTGCGACCCGCCGACGTGGATGATCTTGCTCGGCTTCGTATACGGCACCCATTCCGCCGTGACCGATGAGTTTTCGGATCGTGTATCGTCCGATTGTGCGACCAGTGAGGAGGCTGCCCGGAAATTGGGTTGAAGCGGTAAGTCGATTCGTCTCAAGTGGCCTCATGAACAGGTTCGTCGCGAGGGCATCGTGTTCAAGCAAGGAAGCCACTCGCTCGAATAGTGTGTCGTCGGTTCCACACTGCTGTTGCAAGAAAGCACGTCGTTCTTTAGGTGGAAGACCTAGTGCTTCGTTGAATAACAACATCAGCTGGCGAATTGGTTGCGTTTCGTCGGTCATTGCCTACGTGGTGGATTGGGTCGTGACTTGGAGAGAGCTTCGTGCAGCCACGCTCGCGCGAATCGCCAATCATTGTCTACGGTTCGGCCAGATACGCCGAGTATTGTCGCACATTCGCCGATGGTGTAGCCAGCAAAGTACCTGAGCATCACGATCTCAGCGAGTCGAGGCGCAGTTGCTTCGAGTTGTTCAAGTGCCTCATGCACCGAGAGAACCTCAGCAACATCCTGGTCGAATACGGGAATGTCTTCCGGAAGCTCGCTGAGCTTGTGGTCGCCACCACGCTTCTGGCGGTTTCGCTTGCGGGCATCGTCTACTCGAATTCGGCGCATGGCGCTGGCTGCCGCCGTGAAGAAGTGACGATGGTTTTCAAATGCGTTGTTGCTAGACTCAAACAAGCGAAGATACGCCTCATGAACAAGTTCTGTAGGTTGCAGCGCCTGTCGTTTATTTTCGAACGCGACCTGGTGACCGGCGATGCGACGGAGTTCATCGTACACGAGTGCCAGCAGCGCACCACGGGCTTCGGTGTCCCCGTCGGAGACGCGATGAAGAAGTTGCGTGACAACTGATGTCGTTTCCATTCACCGAAGCCTCGCCAGGGCATCCGGACATCCTCGTTGGCCAGTTGGTGTCAGATTAGCTACCAGTTCAAGCAAAATCAAGTGTCAGTGTAAGTGGTGTCGGCGGGAGGGCATTTATCTGTAGATGCATTGGAGGCGTACGACGCTGTAAGGTATCGACTTGCGCCCGAAGACGTTGGCACATCGTGGCGACCAGAGCGCGAAAATGCTTTTTTCTCGAAAAACCGGTTACCAGGCTTCGTGGTTCGCCGATCGTTGTCGCATGTCAATCATCGGACGGCGTGAGACCGGGGGAGGAGAGCAGGTATCTGACTCAAGAAAAGAGGCGAGCTGGAGTAATCGTAATGACACATACACTTATGGCGTTCGCCCGCGCGGCCGTAGTATGGGCGACTTGCATTTTGGCGTCATCTCAGCTTGCGGAGGGTGAGTGTCGGGATTGGTTGAACTTGCGCCCGGCGAACAACAACGCGGCTACTGATCGTGGACACGACGAATATCCGGCCCTGGCGACCGATGGCAAGGGCGTCTGGGTAGCTGTTTGGATGTCCAACGATGACTTGGGTGGTCCCATCGGTACTGATTGGGATATTCTGCTGGCGATCAGCACGGACGACGGGCTGACATGGACAGACCCAGTAGCGCTGAACGATGCGGCGTCTGATTCCGGAGCCGACTGGTATCCGCAAGTTGCGACCGACGGATTGGGTAACTGGGTGGTGGTTTGGATGTCCTCCGACGACCTGGATGGGGCGATTGGTAGCGATTGGGACATCCTTGCTTCGCGGAGCTTTGACAACGGATGGACGTGGACTGCCCCGACATATGTAAACGACAACGCAGCGGAAGACAGTGGTGACGACCATCAGCCACAGATAACCAGCGATGGACCCGGTGCCTGGGTTGTTTCGTGGTTTTCAAATGATTCACTCGGCGGCACTGTTGGCACTGACTTCGATCTGTTCTTCTCAAAGAGTGATGACAATGGGGACAGCTGGACCAGCCCAATGCCGATCAATTCCAATGCAGCGATCGATACGGGAGACGACTGGACTGTGCAGATCAAGACAGACGGTTCGGGCAACTGGATCGCCGCATGGCACTCGGGTGACAGCCTTCTCGGAACTATCGGATCTGACCAAGACATTCTCATTGCGAGCAGCTACGATCGCGGTACTGCGTGGACAGACCCTAGACCCCTGAACACCAATGCATCGACCGACACTGGTGAGGACGTTGCGGTTCGTTTGGCAACCGATAGGAAAGGGATGTGGCTGGCCGCTTGGCTCTCAACGGACGATCTGCAGGGGAACATCGGTAGCGACTGGGACGTTCTGGTCGCTCGCAGCAGTGACGGCGGTGCGACGTGGACACAGCCCGTTCCACTTAGCAGCAAAGCACTGACGGACAACTACAACGAGTACTATGTAGACTTGGCCACTGACGGTGCTGGTACATGGGTCGCTCTGTGGACGTCTCTGGACCCGTTGGGGACACCGGGAATTGGGTTAGACTCGGACATTGTGTTTTCAGTAAGCGTCAACTCCGGGGCGAACTGGACCGAGCCACGGCCGGTCAGCAGCAGCGCCACCACGGACTCGGGTATGGATCGATGGCCGAGGGTTGCTGTTAGTGGGCGGGGTACGTGGCTTGCAATCTGGTCGGCCTTTGAGGCGCTGGGAGATCAAGGTGGAGACGAGGACATCGTGGTGACAAACATGAGCTGCCATACACCGGAGCGAGCAGTGGAGGTGGACATAAAACCAGGGAGCTACCCCAATTCAATCAACCTGGGAAGCTATGGCGTCATTCCGGTGGCCATCCTCACAACCAAGGACTTTGACGCCACAACCGTCGATCCTGACACCGTAGAACTCGCGGGATCAGCGGTTGCCATACGGGGAAACGGAAACCGAACGCTTGCTTCGTTGGAGGATGTGAATGGCGACGGTTACATCGACCTCATGCTTCATGTCGAAACCGAGAATCTTAGTCTCGAAACTGGTGCAACAGAAGCCGTGCTCACGGGCGAGACGTATGAGGGTGAGCTGATTGAAGGGTCAGATAGCATCATGATCGTGAACGAGTAGCGCCCGTACGAGTTCTGGGAGATTTACCTCGGGCACCACTCTTTGCCACTGGGCGTGGAGTCGTGATAGTTCCCCTTCGCGCTCGAAGGGATCCAGTTTCTAGTTAGTCAAGGCGCCTGTCTCTGTCCACTTCGAGGTAGCCGTAGGCACGTACGATGGCCCTTACCACCCTCATGCCGAATCGGAATCTCACCGGGCTCGATTCTGGCTGAAGACCAGCCAAGGCAGCCAAGGGCTGCACGCCTTTCAGCCGACCACCGGAACGGCCACATCGCTACAGCATTCAACTATCGCTCCCAGAGTGAGACTCAATGCCGGACTGATGCGACGTGTGCTCGGTGCAGTTGCTTGAGCGCAGGGACCTACTGGAGTCAGCGATCTCGAGCGAGTTTCCGGATACATTCAAGAGCCAACGTCCCGTTCTGTCCCAACCGCGCTGGCCCGGATCGATCTTGGGACGGAAGCAATCATACAGCGCAAAGGCTTGTGTCGCCAACTCATCCTGCGCAAAGGCCGCGGCGAGTGCAGCCATCGCTTCGCGTACCGCGGTCAGCGACAACGTCTCCTGCACCACCGGCCAGTGGCGCGAAAGCTTTAAGTAGACCTGGGTTAATACGTGCACCAGAGTTGGTGATTAGCATGGACATCGCGTCGTATCTTGCCCAAAGCCGGGCGCAGCTCGGCCAGCAAACAAAGGAGATCAAGGACTTCTCGGTCTTCGATTTTCATGCCGTTCCCGAGCAACCGGTCCTGCGCACGGAAGCCAAGGCGCTGATCGACGAGATGCTCCGGTTTGACCTCTCCGGCGTGCCCAACCATCAGGCCATTGTGGGCAGTCGAGGATCGGGCAAGACGCTCACGGTCAAGTACCTGCAGCGGGTCTTGCGTGAGAACACGAACCTGGAAGTGCTCTATGCCAACTGCCGCCATCACAACACCAGCTTCAAGGTGCTGGCGCACCTGGTGGGCGTTCAAGCTCGCGGGATGTCCATGACGGAGGTTTTCGACCGATTCTGCAGAAGATTCCAAAAGAGGACCGTGGTCCTACTGGACGAGATCGATCTGATGAGTCCGAAAGATCGGCGCCGCGAGATTCTGTATTTGCTCAGCCGAGCGTCCCAGCCGTTCATGGTCATCATGCTCTCAAACAGCCCGCATGTAATGAAGGAACTCGATGCCGCCACCCGCAGCAGCCTTCAGCCTGTGCCGGTGCACTTCAAGAACTACAACGCCCAGCAGATTCATGAGATCCTGCGCGAGCGCGCCGAGCGTGGCCTGCGTCGCTGGCGGGAAGCGGACCTGGCCGAGATTGCGGCCCTGACCACCAAGCTCAGCAATGCCGACGCTCGCCTCGCGATCAAGACCCTGCAGTACAGCGTCACCGGACGCGGTAAGGATCTTCGCGCCTGCTTCGAGCGGGCCCGGCGTGACCTGGTGGTGGACGTGATCAGCGATCTGTCTGATGGCACCCTCTCGATCCTCGGCGCCGCGGCCGACAGCCCATCGGACTTCGCACGCAGCATCTATGAGCGGTACTGCAAGTTCAACCGGCGACGTCACGAGAAGCCCTTCAGCTACGTGCACTTTCATTCAAACCTCAGCTACCTGCAGAGCGCCGGCTTGGTAGCCCTGGTCTCTACCAAACAGGAGCGCACCTTTGCCACTCGCGTGCTGCTGGCATTCGATCCGGCCGTGGCGCGAGAGATCTCAGCCCTGCGATTCGATTCCTGAGTGCGGAGTTTACGCGTTCGTTTTGAGTTGTCTGCGGCCGCTACTTCTACTCTCAACACTGCTCCGCAGCCAGACGAGTGTGCGCGGAGTTAACGCGTGAGCAGCATCGGCCCGAAAGAGATGTGTGTTTTCAGGTGTTGTCACTGGCAAGTAGTGTCGGTTTTTTGGCGTTTTTTCCCCTATATACATATCTTTCTATATTGAAAAGAAATCAATAAGAAGGAACCTCTCTGGGCCAACTGGCGCTGACGTGTTAACTCCGCACAGTGTCTCTGCGTTGGCCGGATGGATGGGATCGCGTTTTTCAGATCATGAACCGGCTTGATTCGCTCGTGCGGGGGTAGTGTGCTTGAACCTGTAATGCTTGGACCAAAAGGCGATGATATCCGTGATCGCCGGCGCGGAGGCAGGAATCAGGCCCGTCCCATACGTTGGATCATATCGCTCTGCGTACAAAGCTGCCAGGCGATAGCCCCAGTGCGCGGAGGCCCAGGGACGTACGATGACGCGAAGTGCGTACTCCGCCAAAAGAGCTTCCTCTGAGTAGATCGTTCGAACGTGAGCCCATCGCGATCGCCTGTACTCGCTCTGGGCAGCCTCAAGATCAGCCAGAGCTGTCCAGGCGGCTTCACTCGTGCCGGCCGAACGGCGCCGCAGGTGCTTCTCCATCTGAAGGATGGCGTTGTCGATCAGGCAGGCAAAGTCCTTCTTGGCCTTGGGGCGGGAGAGTTGCGTCAGGTGCAGACCGAATCGGGCCGCCGCTTTGGGATCTCTACAGAAACTCTTGAGCGCGGTCAATCGCGTGATGGGGAAGTGGTCGCCCCTGCGCAGCGCTACAGCTACAGACTCCAGCCTTCTCAGCTTGATGACGGCCTTGGCTCGTTCTTCGGGGCTTGGCATGGTTGGTTCTTAAAGAACCGACACGGTCGGATACCGTTTCCGGTAGAAGTGGCCTTTGCGACTGCGCAGCAGATACTCCAGCCAATAATCGGGCGCCTCCTCGGAAATCCGGAACGCGGCTTTCACCGATGCCGAGGGATAATCTTCAAGGACTCGATGTACGAAAGCCGGGCTGACAGCGTCCGACTCGATGAACTGCTGAATCGCTTCCTCCTCAGCCTCTGACAGTGATCGGCCGCGGCGCTTCAGGCCCGCCACCAACGGATCGAAAACTCGCATGATCTCCTTGCCCTCGTCGGGATTCAAGAATACACCAATGCCTTGCCTCTCCTCAAGCAGGTCGGGCGGGATCTGGAGGTCAGGTTCTTCCCGTTCCATCTTGTGCCTCTTGATCGCACCCTTCCTCTTACCCGCTGGGATGGCCTCCCAGGCGGCTCGTAGTTCCTTCTGCCAGTCGGCGGCCATGGCGAGCCCATCGGGGTAGATGACCAGATCGGTTCCGCTGTACTTCAGCGCGGCTGCGTGCAACTCTTCGGCTCGCTGCCGCACCTGCGTTTCATACGACTTCCAGAATCGACAGAGGATCTGCGAGTTGTTTCGCTTCATCGTGTCGCGCAGGCCGTCGATGTCGAACTCGACAGTCTTGTCCCAGGCCTCCTGCTCACCCGACCACAGCCATTCGCCACGCCAGGGCACAAGGCTGCCGAAGACGAGTTGGCCGGTCACGAAGGGATGATCTGCCATGTCGAGGCGGATCCGGTACGGTCGATCGTTGATGACGTTGATGCCATCGAGGTAATCGGGGCCGACCTCCTTGATCCGATAGAACGATGCATGGCGTTCGTACCAGCTGCGCAGGTCAGCGCGTTCCTTCGCGCTCAAGTCAAGCACGCCGGCGAGGATGTCGGTGACGCCGAGACCGGACCAGGGCGTGCACTCCTGACAGACAAAGTCGTCCACATGGGCGATGTCCCAGCGGCCGCGATTGTACTCCTCGAGGTACTTCGTGAACCACACCCGGAACAGGTACGATCTGGTGCCGAGCCAGATCAGCTTGCGTTTCACCTGCCAGCCGTGTTCGTTGGGGGATTCGAGAAACGCCTTCACTCCCGAGTCCCGCGGCACGCTTCGGAATGATTCTGCGAGGCACGCGTGCACCTCCTGTGCGAGTCGCTCCAGATCCTGGTGGTGCGGGGACAGGACCAACCCGGGCTTGAGTTGGGGATAGACGACCCAGAGCAGGTGCTGCACGCGTTCGATTTGGATGCCCGGATCCACCGGCTCCGCCGGCGCAAACGGCAGCCGCATCCCGAAGAAGTCAAGGTTGTGACGCTCGTAGGCCTCCCAGATGCCGACGCCGGCATGAAGATCCTCGGCGAATTCGGTCAGGATCTCGGCAAGCTTGGCGGTGTCAGGTTTGCGCCGGCGCAGGGTCTCATGGTGCAGCGTGGAAAACGTCTCGCTGATAACCGCTTCCAGCGCCCTGCTGATTGGCAGCAAGTGCCTGTCACCCTGGCCGCGAAAACCTTCCGGGCGGTGCTGTCGCATGCGTTGTTCTCGCAAAGCGCTCTGTACGTGTACAGCCTTCCGGCTTCCAGTCTGACACTCCGGGGCTGCCAGCCAATTCACGATGGCACCTTGGCCGATGCTCCTGGGACCATCTCCCAGGGACAGCGCACCTTTATATAGCAAGGTCTCTTCCATGTCCCGTGAGGTGATGTTCATGGGCAAAGGAAGGCCTCCGACCTGCATCCACTGTGGTTCGTCCAGGTCGAGCAGCAAGGGGTCGCGAACAACCAAAAGCCTCGGCGTGAGGCGAATCCGCCTGTGCAAGGAATGCGGCCGAAAGTTCACGCCAAGGCACCAGCAGAGAATCGAGCCATCGTGACGAGGGTGGATGAAGAACGGGATTGCGATTTGTACGCAAACTGGCGGTTCGGCCGTGAGATCGTCGCCTTGTCGCTGCGACTGTGGCAGCAAGCCAGCCGGTTTGTCGAGCGCGCTCGGCGATTCTACTACGAGGTCGCTCTGATCGGTTTCTCGTGTCCCCAGTGTAGCGGCAGCCTCGAGATGACTGGGGAAAGCAAGTGCCGTTGTCGCGCCTGCGGAGTGCAATTTGATCCCACGGCTGCATTCCAGCGCTGCCCGGCGTGTGGCGGCGCCGTCCGCTTGAGAGTCTGCCGATACGCGTGCGCCGAGTGTGGAACTGACGTTTCGTCGCGCTTTCTGTTCGATAGTCGCCTGTTCGACGCCGCGTACTTCCGACAGAAGATGGTCGAGCATCGTCAGCGGCGGCAAGAGCGCATCGAGCGCGTTCGGCAGATGCTCGCAGATAGTAGATCCCCGCCTCTGTCTGTCGGGCCGATGGATCTGAGCAGTATTCCTGGCCTGGTAGCAGCTCTGAATGCGCTGTCCGGCCAATACGTGGAGCAACAGCCCTATTCGGCCGCTCCCCAATTCGATCTTAGGCGCTACCAGGCGCACATACGAGCCCATACGCAGGCGATCGCATTGACCTTGGATGAATTGCCACCCCTGGGTGATGACGCTCGTTTGGACCGGATATGGCGGTTTATCGCGATCGTGTTCCTCGTTCATGCCGGTTTGATCGAAGCCTGGCAGGATGGCCCCGATGTCATGGTGATGCGACGTGAAACTGACCGAGAAGGATAAAACGTTTCTGGAGACCTTGAAGACACTGATGAATTCGAAGGACCTGTGGGTCGAGCTCAAGCGTGACGAGCCAAGCCGCATGATCCTGCGCGGCACGTACGGAAACAAGATACATCGGGCGTTTCGCATGACGCGCCAGGGCGCGCGCTGGCGATTCTGGCGGCTGTTCAATGACATCTACGTCTCGGCATTCGAATCCATCCTCTTTGTCGAACGGGTCTTCGGGCCCCAACTCAGGGAGTACGCCATTCGAATCAGCAAGGAGCGCTTCGTGCTACGCCAAGATATGACACGTGTAGGCTTCCGCAGTGCGGAAGAGTTCGGTGAGTCAAAAGGCCGAAAACGCCGGAATTCAGCGGATTCAGACTCCAGCTGCCAAGCCAAACCTGGTGCCTAACCATGGCCGAATCGACGAAGATCGAGTTTCGCCACCGGAGGATGCGCGAGCTCAACGATATCACTGACATCGTAGCCATTCTGTTTCCCGGCAATCGAAACCAGCAACATGCGGCCGCGCGAGTTCTACTGGCACTCAAGCACGCGGACAGGATTCTGCCTGCTCTAGGCTTTCTCGAGCGGCAGTACGCGATCTCGCGGCGGACGCTCGAGCGAACTCGCGGGAAGCTAGCCCGGCTCGGCCTGATCGAGCACGTCACATGGATGAACAGCCGGCACGGTGGACAGCAGGGGTGGAAGGCATCGAGCAGGATGAGCACGGCGTTGCGGCAACTTGCGGGCAAGATCGATACGTGGCGGGTTGACGCGCGGCCGGAGCGGAGGGAGAAGGATGAGCGGTTGGTGGAGTTAGTTGACTCGCGAGTACAAGTGCGCAATTGACCTTAAAGACGGTGTGCTGATTCATTGGAGGTTGGCTCACTCCACCGTTAACGCACGATCACGTGGGATTGCCCCAGCGTTGCAGGCGCCTCCGGATCGATGGGAGCTCCAATCCCACGACCTCCGCCTCAATGCGGGTTTCCCGACAGCGCTAACAGCGTCGCACGATTCGACATGCCGCACCTCCGGCGGCATCATCGCCCATCGCCGGTGCTCGCCTCAAGATGTGATTCGTCGTGCGCTCACGCTGGGCCTATCGGCGGATTGCCCGAACGCTGGGCATTCACCGCGAGACGGTGTGGCGGTACGTGGGGCTGGGGGGAGAAGCGCCGGTCGACACGACCGGTCCACCGGGCGCTTCGCGCCATGCCGGCCACGAGGATGCTAGTTTGGCAGCACCGGCTATCCCACCGAAGCCGACCCCAACGAGTTCTGATCACTCGCGGCGTAACCCGGCCGCGACGTGGCCCACTCGGCGCGTGTGCCGATCTTTCAGCGGACACCTCCTTACTTATTGGTCAGGCAGCACTCAAGGACGCAAGTTGACATTCTTAAGGGAGGCAGGCAAGACATCGCAGACAAGTTTTGCCAATCAAGTGTCACTCGCAACCGGGGTCGCCGCCCACGCTCTCGCCGCCAAAACACCGCTGAAGCGACGACAAGTCTGCTTGGTCCACATGGCCGTCATTGTTGCGGTCTTGGCCAACGCATCCCAGCGCGTACGAAGCCTGTGGCCCCGAGATGCAGGCTTGAAACACCTGGAAATCGATCAGGTCCACATCCCCGTCGTTGTCATAGTCGTTGGGAATCTGAGGATCTGGACAGCCCCGGGCATTTACGGTTACGCCGCGAACGGTTCCTGGGCACTCGTCGATATCTCCGCAGACCCCATCGCCATCCGTGTCATTAAGGCTGTCATTCCGGCAAGAATCGCACTGATCGCCGACACCATCATGATCCGAATCAGCCTGGTCGGAGTTCGCTACGGAGGGACAGTTATCGAGCCAGTCAGCAACATCATCGAAGTCCTCGTCGGCGTAGTTGACTCCTAGTATCACGAGTCCGCCGTCGGCGTCCGCAACGTAGATGTGGTGTCCCACCATGGCTAGGCCGTTTGCATGTCCGTTCGTGTAGTAACCTGCAGCGAGCACGGGTTCAGACGGCACGGACGCGTCAACCACGTTAACACGGCCGGAGTCATAGGCCACGTAGGCGAAGCCCCCCACTGCAACAACATCACGCGCCAGGCCCCAATACGTGCCGTAGCTGCCCACACTTGTTGGCGTGCTCGGCACTGACACGTCAATGACGTACAAGCCAGCACTTCCACGGCCAAGATAGGCAAAGTTCCCAAACACACTTACATCGTTGGCCCCACCAATATTGCAGCTGCCGACACTAAAGGGAGCTGCAGGCGCATTAACATCAATCACCTGTAGACCCTCGACGCTGTCGGCAACGTATGCGTAGCCGCCTCTAATACACACGTCGTTAGCTCTCCCAGTCGTCTCACAAGCACCAATTGCACTGGGAGCGCTGGGGTCTGCCACGTCAATGGCGAGAAGGCCTTCGTAGTATTCCCCCACATATGCAAATGGGTAGTCGACGGCTAGTCCGCTCACGCCACCATTCCCAAACGTGTAGGTCCCAGTAAGGACAGGATCTTCTGGCGTGGCAACATCACAGACTTTGAGCTCCCAAGAGTTGGCCATATAAATGTACTGGCCACTCGCTGCTACGTTCACCGCCTTCATATCGAGCCGACCCATACACGTCGGTGCGGCAGGGTTTGACACGTTGATTGCGTGAATACCTGTATAGTAGTTTGAAATGTAAGCGTATTCTCCTGAAACCGCAACGTGCTTGATCTCCCCAGCCGTAATGTAACTTGCAGTTTCCACGACCCCACCGGCCGGTTCTGATATATCGACGACATGGAGACCCAAGTAACCATCAGCGACAAGTGCGCGTGCTCCAGCAATCGCAACACCATTCGCGCTATCGCTTGTGTTGAGGCTATTGACGGCAACCAGCGCTGCCGGATTCGATATGTCAAGCACCAACAGTCCTTTGCTACCGTCCCCCACAAAGGCATATTCTCCTGACAGCGTGATGCCCGACTTCCAACCCTGCGTATCGCATTGGCCGACATGGACTGGAATGCTTGGATCCGATATATTGACTGCGTGCACACTCGATGCCGAGGTCACATACGCATAGTCGCCCGAAACAGCAACGTCTCGCGCGTAATACCCAACGTCCAGCTGCCCCAGTACCGCTGGAGCTTCCACTTCTGTGACATCGATGATTAGTAGCCTTCCGTTTCCGTCGTCGGTCACATAAGCGACATGTCCACGCACCACCACACCTGATGCCATGCCATTGATGTCGCACTGGCCCAGATGAACGGGTTCGACCGGGTTGGATACGTCTATGACTTGCAAGCCGCTGCTACCATCAGCTACATACGCATACCCGCCTAGAACAGCCACATCGTGAGCGTTTCCTTCAGTGTGCAAGCGTCCAACGGGAGCCGGGGCGGCGGGACTCGACACGTCAAGGATTTGCAAGCCGTCGTCATCGGCGACATACAAGTAGTCTCCCGACAACTCGACACTCCAAACCCACCCTCCAGTGTCATAACTGCCTACGAGAACAGGGGACCGTATGTCACCAATATCAATCACCTGGACCCCTGAGCTTCCGTCAGCCACGAAGGCGTGACTGCCTGTTACCGCTACGCC
>Ga0055449_10000159_pt1 | contig 18917 bp, 12 predicted proteins | sample China_Galinas_PW_2_FD_57739 | JGI IMG/M metagenome (GOLD analysis project Ga0055449, IMG submission 57739) | Wetland microbial communities from San Francisco Bay, California, USA, that impact long-term carbon sequestration - China_Galinas_PWB_D1 | ecosystem: Environmental > Aquatic > Marine >... | reverse complement strand
AACTGGCGAAGAAGATCGGGGCCGACCGTGTCGCGGTGGTCGCGGGGGACGCGGGCGATCGGGCGGTCGTGGATGCGATGCTCGACGCGGCGGTCGAGCGGTTCGGGCGCGAGGCGGATCTTGTCGTGGTGAACGCGGGGCGCGGGCTGGCCGGGTCGGTGTTCACGTCGGACGAATCGCAGTGGGAGGAGATGGTCAGGACGAACGTGGTGGGCGCGGCGCGGCTGATGCGTGCGGCGGCCGAGCGGATGGTGCGCGGGCGCGATCCGGAGTCGGACAAGCAGTGGCTCGATCACCCGCGCGATATCGTCGTGCTGGGGTCGAACGTTGGTCGTCACATCTCGCCGTTCAGCTCGATGTACGGGGCGACGAAGTTCGCGGTGGGGGCGCTGGGCGAGGCGTTGCGGCGGGAGATCGGGCCGAGGGGCGTGCGGGTGACGCTGATCGAGCCGGGGATCGTGCGGAGCGAGTTCCAGGGTGTGGCCGGGTACGACCCGGGGACGTTCGGCGAGTTCATGGAGCGGGTCGGGCCGGTGCTCGAGCCGGAGGACATTGCGCGGACGGTCTCGTTCATCGCGAGCCAGCCGACGCACGTGCACGTGAACGACGTGGTGATCCGCCCGACGCGGCAGGAGTACCCGTAACCGCCGAAATCCACATAATGGGCGTGGATGACGGCGACACGGTGCTACGAACGGGCGATGACCACCGAGGAACGCGACGCGTTCATTCGTCGGCGGAAGGATGAGTGGGCGAGCTGGCCGATCACCGTGACCGGGGCGTCGCTCCTCGTGGGTGTCTTGTTCACGTTGCTGATCGGCGTGGTGTTCGTCGGGGCCTGCTGGCTCGTGTATTGGCTGAGCGGTTCGGTGGGCGTCTTCGACGTCATGCTCACCGGCTGGTCGGTAGTGTGCGCGTGCGGCGGTCTGCTCGCGGCATGGATGTTCGTGTCCGGGATCGTGTCGCTGCGCACCCGGTGCCGGCTGCCCGAGGACGCGGTGGTGCGCGTGCTCGAGGGCGAGCCTCTGAACGCGGTGGCGTTCGAGCAGGAGTACGGCGCGGAGCCGTTGGTGCGGTTCGAACTCGCGGGCGTTGGACTGATGCGCGTGCACCTCGCTGATCCGCCGGAGGGCAAACTCGTGCGGACCGACGAGAACGTGGTGCGCGTGGCGTGGAGCCCGCTGCGTCGGTACTACGTCGAGTGGGTCGAGGTGCCGCGTTCGTGGGCGGAGGGGCTGGAGCGCGGGGGAGACGCCGATCAGAGCGGGCTGTGGTTCGCCTCGCTGCCCTCGCTGGAAGAGGTGCGCGAGAAGCTGGGAACAGCGGCGGGGTCGATGTGCGAGCCGGGTGACGTGGTCTGAAGCTGGGACAGTGAAGAGGGGAATTTCCCGCCGCGGAGCGGCGGGGCACCCTAGCCGACGTCGCGTTTCTGGAAGAGCACGATGGCGACGCAGAGGAACGCGCCGGACTGGAAGACGGTGTAGAGGATGACCAGCCCCAGGTGGCTGAGCGGGATCGGCGCGTTCTGCGTGATCGCGTCGAGCAGCCAGAAGTCCTGCATGTTGGGGATCACCGACCACAGGGCCAGGGCGACCGGGGCGACGCGCGGGTGCTGTCGGAAGACGTAGTCGCCGGGGCGCGGGGGGCGGGCGAGGGCGATCGGCTCGCGCCCGGCGTGCCGGACGTCCAGCTCGGTGCCGGCGGCGGCGGATTTGGTGACGATGATCCGCCCCGGCGTGTCCGGTCCGTCGAGCTCGGCGGTGTTGCTGATGTCGCCGGTGAACGGCGGGAAATCGGGGACGGCGGTGTCGAGCCCGCCCGGCGTGGACCCGTAGAAGAACGAGGAGCCGGGGCGGAACGGCTCATCGGGCTCGGCGTCGAGCACGACGTGGTAGATGTCGCGGGTGCTGGTGAACGGCTCCATGTCGATGCGGTCGGGCGAGGCCTCCTTGATGACCGCGATCGGCGTGCCGAGGAACGCGTGACGCCCGATCAGGTAGTTGCTCAGCAGCCCGAAGACGAACACGCCGGAGCAGACGACGATGGTCAGGACCTGCCCGAGGCGTGTGGAGGCGGCGGTGGCGATGGCGGTGAGCACGAACATCGAGCAGAGCATCGCCGCGCACGCGAGCATGACCTGCGGCTTGAGGTCGGTGGTCAGCGGCTGCCACTGCCATTTCTTGCCGACGGCGAGGACGAGGACGTAGGCGAGCGCCATCGCGGGCAGGAGCAGGATGCTGGCGATCTGCGGGAACGACCACCCGTAGAAGAAGTTGGTCCAGGCGGCGATGCCGAGGGAGAGCAGCAGGGCGATGAGCGAGAAGATGATGACGGGGCCGTCGAGTTCGTCGGCGGCGGTGCTCATGACCTCGTGCCGGAGCCCGAAGAGCAGGAAGATGAGCATTGTGACCACGGCGATCGCGATTGCGCCGGCGAGTCCGGCGAACTTGCCGAGGACGAGGCTGGAGCGTCCGACGGGCTTGGAGACCACAGTGAGGACGGTCTTGTTCTCGATCTCGCGGGAAAGGGCGCTGGTGGCGATGAAGGCGGTGAGGAGCATGCCGCAGACAAAGACGGTGGCAAGCCCGACGTCGAAGAGGAGCTTGTTGTCGCCAGTGACCTCGGAGGTCTCGTCGGAATAGCCCATGGAGAAGCCGGCGGCCCAGGTGGAGAGGACCTGGAGGACGCCGCAGACGAGGACCAGCACCAGGAAGATGGGCTGGCGGAGGCTCTCGGTGAGCGTGTTCCGGGCGATCGTCGGGACCTGGAGGAGCATGGTGAGGGTTGCGCCAGGTTCTTTCGACGCGGACGAACATAGGTTCGCCGTGTTCGTAGTTCAATGCATCGATGGGCAAGACCCGGCCGAGCAGGGGCGGCGGGGAGAGGGTCTCGGCGTGGCGTCGCCGGGGTGTTTTGCCGCGCGTCGGCGTGGCGGTGGACCGGGGGGCGGCACCACGGGAGAATAGAGCCCTTCGCGCGGCTTTCGCCGCGGCCGGTCAGAGCGGCCCAGCACCTCAACCCCGGGAACGTGCATGAAGCCGGATTACCTGAGCTACAGACGCGCGGCGTCGGTCAGTCTGGTGGGGCTGGTCCTCCAGCTCGTGATGGCCTCGGTGCTGCTGATCTACGGGTACCAGGTCAAGGACCACGCGGCGGTGACCGCCAGCGGGCTCGCCGGGATCGGCATCATCGTCTGGCTCTCCCTGGCCATCGTCTTTGACCAGCACCGTCGCGAGCGGATCGAGGCGCTCGAGGCCGAGGCGATCGCCGGCGACCAGCCCGGTTCGGTGTTCGAGACGGCGCAGGACGAAATGCGTGTGGCGGCCAAGCGGCTCGCCGGCATGCACCGCTTCTTCCTGCCGGTCGTGAGCCTGCTGGTCGGCGGGGCGCTGGTGGGGCTTGGGGTGTGGCGTCAGTCCACGGCGGGCGCGTTCGCGTCGCAGCCGGTCGCCGACTCGATGCCGCACTACACCGCGCCGCTTGCGCTGGCGTTGGGGCTGAGCGTTGGGTTCGTCGGGTTCGTGTTCGCCCGCTACGTCTCGGGGATGGCCAAGGAGGCGGTGTGGTCGAACCTGCGCGGCGGTGCGGCGTACGCGGTGGCCGGCTCGCTGACAGGCCTCGCGATGGCGGTCGGCGCCGTCGCCGAGATCGCCGGGCAGGACGCCGTGCTGCGCGCCCTGCCGAGCATCTTCGCGATCGCGCAGATCGTGCTCGGCGCCGAGGTGTTCATCAACTTCCTGCTCAACCTCTACCGCCCGCGACGGGCGGGAGAGCTGCCGCGTCCGGCGTTCGACTCGGGCATCCTCGCGTTTGTGGCGGCGCCCGACCGCATCGCCGAGTCGGTCGGCGAGGCGATCAACTACCAGTTCGGCTTCGATGTTACGGGGACGTGGTTTTACAAGCTGTTCAGCCGCTGGGTGGCGGCGCTGGTGGTCTTCGGGGTGGTGGTGGTGTGGCTGCTGAGCTCGCTGACGGTGCTCCAGCCTCACCAGCGCGGTCTGCGTCTACGGTTCGGGGCCGAGGCCGGTGAGGTCGGGCCGGGGCTGCACCTCAAGGCACCGTGGCCGATCGACACCGTGCGGGTTCCGGTCTACGTCGAGCGTGACGCCAAGGACCAGGTCGTGCGTCGCGAGTACACGGCCGACGGGGTCCGGGTTCTCGACGCGGGGACGACGCGTCCGCGCGAGGGGACCGAGCCGATCCTGTGGACGACCGAGCACGCGGACAACGAGACGTTCCTGGTGTGCCAGTCGGTGTCGGGTTCTTCGGGCTCGCGGGGGGACCTGGCGTTGGCGGCGGTCGAGGTGCCGGTGTACTACGCGGTCGGTGACGTGCTCCTGTACGAGGAGCTGGGTCCTCCGGAGATCCGCGACAAGCTGCTCGAGGCGGTGGCGCGGCGCGAGGTGATGCTGTACATCGGGTCCAAGCCGCTGGACGAGATCCTCGGAGCGGAGCGGACCGAGTTGTCGGCGGAGCTGGCGTCGCGGATCGAGAAGGCGTACGCGGGTCTGAACCCCGGTCCGGACGGGAAGCCGCAGGGGGCTGGGGTGACGCTGCTGTTCGTGGGCGTGGAGGGTGTGCACCCTCCGAAGGAGACGGCGCCGAGCTTCGAGGGGGTGGTGAGCGCCGAGCAGAAGCGTCGTGCGAACGTGGAGCATGCGCAGGGTCTGGCGGTCGAATCGCTGACGAAGGCGGCGGGCGGGGTGGAGCAGGCGGACGAGCTCGTCGCGGCGATCCGTGAGCTTGACGCGAAGCGTGCGGACGGCGACGACGGGGCGGTGCGCGGGCAGGAGCGCCGGATCGAGGAGTTGCTGATGGGCGCGGGCGGCGAGGCGTCGGCGACGATCCACACGGCGATGGCCGAGCGGTGGAAGACGCACATGGGGCGGAAGCGCGAGGCGACGCTGCACGCGGCGCAGCTGGCGGCGTACCGCGCGGCGCCGAGCCTGTTCATGGCCGACGCCTACTTCAACGCGATGATGGACGTGATGAAAGACGCCCGCGTGTACATCACCGACGCGGACGAGACCGGCGGGCTGCGGATGCGGTACGAGCTGCAGACGATCGACACCTCGACCGACGTGTTCAACGGGGCCGGACAGGATTAGACCAGGAGCGCAGACCCGTGAGAAAGCTGCTCGTGTTCATGGTGGTCGGGGTGATCGTGCTGGCGCTGGCGTCGTACATGTTCACCTACACGGTTCGGTTCACCGAGGTGGGCGTGCTGACGACGTTCGGCAAAGCGGGCGAGGGGTCGATCAAGACCGAGCCCGGGCTGTACTTCAAGTGGCCGTACCCCTTCCAGTCGGTGACCAAGTACGACACGCGGATCCGGATCGTGCAGGCGCGGAAGGAGAGCCAGCAGACGGCCGACGACCGTCAGCTCGTGGTCGAGGCGTACTGCACCTACCGGGTGGTGGACCCGAGGCAGTTCTTCAGCCGCTTCTCCAGCGCCGGGGACCGGGCGGCGGACCACTTCAAGTTCGCCGAGGACAACACGCTGCGGGCGGCGTTGCGGGGCTCGCTGGCGGAGACGAGCAAATTCAAGATCGACGAGCTGTTCAGCACTTCGCCGGACGGGTCGCGCGTGCCGGAGCTCGAGTCGCGGATGGCGAGCGTGATCCGCGGGAGCGGCAACGAATCGATGCGCGCCAAATACGGGATCGAGGTGGTCAGCGCGGGGATCAGCGGTATCAACTTCCCGGCGAGCACGAGCCGGGCGGTGTTCGAGCGGATGGAATCGGAGCGTGACCGCCGATCGACGGAGCTGACGTCGAGCGGCGAGGCCGAGGCGCAGGAGATCACGGCGTCGGCCGAGGCGAACGCGGCGATCATCAAGTCGTTCGCCGAGCAGCTCGCGTCGGAGAAGCGGGCGCGGGGCGAGCTCGAGGCGGCGCAGTACGTCAAGCAGATGAGCGACGAGCCGGGGTTTGCCGAGTTCCTGCGAGCGATGGAGTTCCTGCGCGAGGCCGTGGCCAAGCGGGTAACGCTGGTGGTCGGGTCGGACTGGCCGGGGTTCAAGTTCTTCCGCCCGGACGCGCTGGAGAAGGTGCCCGACGGCGAGATTCCCTCGATTGGCTTCGAGGGTGGGGAGCGGTGATGGACGAGCACCAGCACCACGACGAGCACGAGCCCCAGAGCGAGGCGCAGCGGGCGGGCTCGGTCACGTTGCGCGCCGAGTCGGAGCGTGACGGGGGGATGGATGCGGCCAACGCGTCGCTGCGCGACGCCCTGCGCATCAGCTACCGTCTTCTCCAGGGCGGCATCGTCGTGCTTATCGCTCTCTACCTGTTCAGCGGTTTCCAGTCGATCGGCGAGACCGAGCGCGGCATCCGCGTGCTCCTGGGGCGGATCGTCACGGACGATCTGCGCCCGGGGCTGCACCTCAGCGCTCCGTTTCCGATCGGGGAGCTCGTGCACATCCGGACGAGCACGGTGTCGTACACGGAGAACAAGGCGTTCTGGCCGCAGGCCGCCCCCGGGCAGGATTCGGTCGAGAAGCTGCCGATGTCCCAGGAGCTGGACCCGGCGCGTGACGGGTCGGTGATCACCGGGGACGGGAACCTGGCGCACACGCGGTGGAACGTCTCGTACGCCCGGACCCGCCCTGCGGACTACGCGAGGAACATCCTCCCGGAAGAGGAAGAGGCGATCGTGCACGCGGCGGTGAGGCAGGGCGTGGTGTCCACGATCGCCGGCGTCGGCATCGACGAGCTGCTGAAGAGCTCGGCCGACGAGCTGGGCGACTCGATCGCGGCGCGTGCGCGCGAGGTGGCGCAGGGGACGCTCGACGGGCTGGATTCGGGGATCGAGATCACCCAGCTGAAGCTGGAGGAGCGGATCCCGCCGGCCAAGCTGCGGGAGAAGTTCAACAACGTGCAGTCGGCCGAGGCGCAGGCGAACAAGGCGGTGGACGCGTCGCGTCGTGAGGCGGACAAGACGCTCAAGTCGGTCGGGGGGCTCGCGAGCGACGAGTTGTCGCTGCTGATCGATCGGTACGGGGAGCAGCTCGACGGGGGAGAGGAAGACGCGGCCGCCGAGACGCTCGCGACCATCGACGCCCTGCTGCGTGGCGAGTCAGTGGAGATCGACGGGAAGCCGGTGACCGACCGGGTGACGGGCGAGGCGCGGGAGATCCTGGTGCGTGCCGAGCAGGAGGCGGCCGCGGTCGCCAACCTGTGGAAGGGTCGTCTGCAGGACTACGAAGCGCGGCGCGCGGTCTTCGAGGTGAACCCCGGGTACGCGGTCTACGACGCGTGGGCGTCGGCGTACGCGGCGTTTGTGGCGCACGACAACGTGCAGACGCTGCTGCACCCGCCGGGCGCCAGCGTCGTCCAACTGCTCATCAACCAGGACCCGTCGATCGTCAAGGACATCGAGGAGGCCGAGCGTCTGAAGCGCAACAAGGAGGCGAAGGAGCAGCGCGAGATCGAGACGGAGCGGACCAAGTATCAGGCCGAGACCGGGACACGGGTCAGGGGCTAGGAATGGACGGCGCGGCGCACAGCGAGCCGGTGATCGCCTGCCGTCGTCTGACGAAGGTGTTCAAGGATTTCTGGATGCGCGACCGCGCTCGGGCGGTCGAGTCGCTGACGATGGACATCAACGCGCACGAGGTGTTCGGGCTGCTCGGGCCGAACGGCTCGGGCAAGAGCACGACGATCAAGATGGCGCTGGGGTTGCTGCGCCCGACGTCGGGCGCGGTGCTGGTGTTCGGCAGGCTGCCGAGCGACGTGGCGACCAAACGCCGGATCGGCTACCTGCCCGAAGAGAGCTACCTCTACCCGTTCCTCAACGCCCGCGAGACGCTGGACTACTACGGGAAGCTCTTCGAGCTGGAACGGCGGACGCGCATGCGCCGGATCGACGAGCTGCTCGACATGGTCGGGCTGAGCGCGGCGCAGTTCCGCCCGGTGCACGAGTACTCGAAGGGCATGCAGCGACGGATCGGGCTGGCGCAGGCGCTGATCAACGACCCGGACCTGCTGATCCTCGACGAGCCGACGACCGGGCTCGACCCGATCGGCACGCGTCAGGTCAAGGACCTGATCCTCGGACTCGGGCGTCGAGGCAAGACCGTCCTGCTGTCCAGCCACCTGCTGGCCGACGTCGAGGACGTCGTGGACCGGATGGTGATCCTGTACGGCGGGCGGGTCCGGGCAGAGGGGACGAGCGACGAACTGCTGGCCAAGCGCTCGCGGACGATGATCGAGACCGACGCGCTCGACGACGCGACGGTGGCGGAGATCGACCGCGTGGTGCGGGCGCGGGTGGGCGGCGAGGTGATCCGGGTGAGCCACCCGCACCAGAAGCTCGAAGAGCTGTTCCTCGGGATCGTGGAGAGCGCCCGGGCCGAGCAACTGGCGACGTCGGGCGTGACGCACGCGGGTCAGACGGCGTCGTTCCTGCGGGGCGAGGGCGGCGAGGAACTGATCTCGAGCCTGGTCGAAGCGGGCGAGACCGAACCTGCGGTCGAGCCGGCGCCGCAGTCGGAACCGGTCACGCACGAGCCCGAGGAGGACGTGCTGGGATCGCTGGTTGATCCGGGCGAGGAGTCCGCGCCCGCGCCGGAGCCGGTGCGTCCCGCGCCGCTCCCGTCCGAGACCGAACACCCCGAGCACGCCGCTCCCGAGGGCGAGGAGCCGGACGACGATGTGATCGGGTCGCTGCTGGACGACGAGGATCGGTCGTGAGGCGCTGGCTGGCGGCCGCCGACCGTGCGCAGCGTAGCCGGGGATTCAAGCTCATCGCCTCGGCGGTGGTGGTTCTTGCGGCGCTGGTCGGTGTGATCGCCTACACGGTGGTGGTCACCGCGCCGGATCACGCGGTGGACGAGGCGATCGCGTCGGTGCCGCAGGTGGACCGGGAGGACGAGGCGGGCGTCGCGGCGCGGACCGCGTACCTCGAGACCCTCGGCTCGATCCGCTCGATCCTCGACGCGCGCGAGAGCTGGGTGGACGTGGCGATCGGGGCGGCGTCGGTGTCCGCCCTAGCGCTGAGCGTGATCTGGCTGGGGCTGGCGCTGACGACGGTGGGTGTGGCGGCGGTGGTGGGGCTGGTGGCGGCGCCGCTGCTGGCGTTCGATGCGACGCGCGTCTACGGGCTGATTCTCGGTGGATCGGCGGTGCTGGCCGGCGCGTTCACGGCGTTCATGCGCATCCTGAGTGTCGCGCTCGACCTGCCGAACCCCGTCTTCGCGGTGGCGCGCAACATGCTTGCCGAGGCCGTGCGCATGAAGATCTCGTTGGTCTTCATCGTGCTGCTGGTGTTCGGGATGGCGTCGTTGCCGGGTCTGCTGGACGTGAAGGAGGAGCTGCGGTACCGGGTGATGTCGTTCCTCCAGTACGGGACCGGTGGTGCGTTCTGGATCATCGCGCTGCTGACGCTGTTCTTCTCGACGGCGAGCCTGACGGGCGAGCAGCGCGACAAGGTGATCTGGCAGACGATCACCAAGCCGGTGGCGGGGTGGCAGTACATCCTGGGCAAGTGGCTGGGCGTGGTGACGCTGAACGCGGTGCTGCTGGCGGTGTGCGGCGCGGGGGTGTTCCTGTTCACCGAGTACCTGCGCGGGACGCCGGCGGTCGGCGAGCGCGAGGCGTACGTCGCGCACTCGGGGGTGATCAGCAAGGACCGGCTGCTGCTCGAGACGCAGGTGCTCACGGCGAGGCGCTCGGTCGAGCCGCACGGGTACTTCGACGGGCCGGACGATCCTGCGTTCGTCACGGGGTTCACCGAGTACGTGCAGAAGCAGCGTGAAGCCGACCCCGACTTCGCGCGGACCGACGAGACGCTGGCGAAGGTGCGGAGCGACCTGTACAAGGGCGTGCAACAGGCGTACATGGCGGTTGCGCCCGGTGGCTCGAAGGTGTACAGGTTCGAGGGGCTGGGGGGGGCCAAACGGCGCGGGCGGGCGCTGACGCTTCGCTACCGCATCGACGCGGGCGGCAACCGCCCCGACGCGATCTACAAGGTGTCGTTCCGGTTCCTGAACATGCCGGCGCAGGCGGGCGGCGTGAATGTGCGCGAGGTCTCGCCCGGCTTCATGAACGCGATGCCGGTCTCACCCGGGGCGATCAACGACGACGGCGTGCTGGAGTTGCGGGTCGGCAACTTCGACGCGGTCACGGGGCAGGTAAACCCGGAGACGATGTCGTTCCCGCCGAGCGGGCTCCAGGTCTCGTACGAGGCCAGCGGGTTCCGTGCGAACTTCGCCCGCGTGGTGTTCGTCCTGTGGCTGAAGCTGGCGTTTCTGGCGATGGTCGCGGTGACGGCGAGCACGTTCCTGAGTTTTCCGGTGGCCTGCCTGGTGGCGGTCGCGCTGTTCCTGATGGCCGAGGGGGCGGGGTACATCGGCGGGGCGGTCGAGAACTACGGGACCACCGATATCAAGGGCAACATCGTCTGGTACAAGTGGATCACGGTGGCGATCGCGACGCCGGTCCACCTCGCCTTCAACTTCTACGCCGATCTCAAGCCGACGCAGCGGCTTGTGGACGGGCGTCTGCTCGGGTGGGGCTCGGTGGCGGGCGGGGCGGCGACGCTGGCCGCGCTGACGGCGATGCTGTACGGGGCGGCGGTGCTGATCTTCAGGCGGCGCGAGCTGGCGATCTACTCGGGGCACTGACCGGGGCACTCCGATGAAGCGCGACACGATGGTCCAGTTGATCGCGGGCGTGCTGGCGCTGGTGTTCCTCGCCGGCTCGGGCGTGGTGGCGACTCGGATCAGCGCCTCGGTGGGGCGGAACAAGCTCGGGTACGCGACGCGGGCGGTGGACGGCGACCCGCCGCAGGTGGCGCTCGGCATCGCGATGGGCGCGTTCCGCGGGGTGTTCGTGAACTACCTGTGGATCCGCGCCAACGAGTTGCAGGAGGCCGGTCGCTACCACGAGGCGGTCAACCTCGCCAAGGCGATCACCACGCTGCAGCCGCGTTTCCCCAAGGCGTGGCAGTTCCACGCGTGGAACATGGCGTACAACATCTCGGTCAAGACGCAGACGCCCGAGGAACGCTGGCGGTGGGTCAACAAGGGTGTGCGCCTTCTGCGCGAGCAGGGCGTGGTCTACAACCCCAACGACCTCAACATCCACCGCGAGCTGGCGTGGATCTTCCTCCACAAGATCGCGGGGATGTCCGACGACGCGAACCAGTATTACAAGCGCCGCTTCGCCCTCGAATGGACGGTGGTGCTGGGGACGCCGCCGATGGCCGACGCGATCTCGGCGACGCGGGAGGAGGCGAGCGAGAAGTTCGCGGCGTGGCTCGAGACGATCGCCGACGCCCCCGCGGTGGACGACCTGGTGGACTCGGACGCGACGGTCGCCGACCTGGTGAAGCAACTCGACGGGCTCGGCGTGACGCTCGACGAGCGGCTGCTCGAGCGGTACGAGTTCCACAGCGCGGTCGAGCGCAGCCCGCTCCGTGGGGTCTTGGTGGGCGGCTTCGGCGAGGCGCGCCGGGCGTTCCACGCGCTGCTGACCGACCCGAGGTACAAGGACGCGTGGGAACCGCTGATCCGTGCGGTCCGCCGGCGCGTGGTGACCAAGAACTACAACATGGACCTGCGGCGGATGATCCGCTACACGCGCAAGTACGGGCCGCTCGACTGGCGTCACCCGGCGGCGCACGCGGTGTACTGGGCGGCCAAGGGCGTCGAAGCCGCGTACGCGCGGGTCAACGAGGAGAACAAGGGCGATTTCGATTTCGTCAACGCCGACCGTGTCGTCATCCAGGCGGTCCAGGAACTCTACCGCTCGGGCGAGATCTACTTCGACCCGCTGCAGTTCTGGATCGGCGACGAGAAGGAGTCTTCGTTCTACCTCGCGCTGCCCGACGTGCAGTTCGTCGATACGTACGGCGAGATCGTCGCCGAGGTGCGGAAGCACGCGGGTATTTACGAGAACCTGAAGAAGCGCCAGTGGACACTCAACACGGCCGGGTACGAGAACTTCCTGAAGGACGCGATCCGGCTGTTCTACCGTCGCGGGCAGATGGACAAGGCCGAGCAGTACTACGAGAAGCTCGGCACGCTGCCGGAGCAGAACCTCAACGACGCGGCGCGTCCGTGGGACTACAGCAAGCCGCTCGACGAGTTCATCCGCGACCAGTTCGAGGACGAGCGGTTCCGCACGCACTACGTCGCCAGCTCGGAGGTGTACGGGGCGTTGTACGGGGCGTTCGCGGCGCTGGCGGCCGACAACGGCGACCTGTTCCGCTCCCAGCGGACCTACGCCATCAATTTCCACCGCGAGTACTACAAGCGACAGGGCGTGCGGACGAACGTGACCGGGGCGGGCGGGCGGATGGACCCGTTCCCGCGCGACTGGGACGAGCTGGAGGGCGGCGCGTTCGCCGTCTTTGTCGGATCGCTGGACCTGGAGACGGCCGAGGCGACCTACGGGCGGGCGCCGCTGTCGTTGCAGCAGGCGTCGTACGACCTGCTGGCGGCTCGGTACGGGGAGGTGCTGGCCGCGGACAAGGAGGCTGGCGGGCGGGGGCTCGACGAGGCCTTCCCCGAGCCCCCCGGGATGGACGCGTGGCGTGAGCGTGACGCGGCGCGCAAGGCCGCCCGCGAGCATCAGCTCGACCTCGAGCAGAAGTAGGACGGGGCGGGGCCCGCCCGCTATGGTTCGGGCCTCCATGCCCAGACAGAAACCCTCCCTCGCACGCGTTCTGGTGCCGCTCGCGGTGATTCTGCTCGGCGTCGGTGTGGTGTGGGCGATCTTCGTCAGCTCGGGGCAGAAGCCAGGTGGGCAGGGGGTTCCGGCGGGTCCGAACGCGCCGGCGTCTTCCGGTAGCGGGCCGATCGCCGGCACCGAGACCACACCGCAGGCGGGCGGGGGCGAGCCTGTTGCGGGGGACCAGGCCGCTCCTGAGCAGACCAACGAGGCGGAGGAGCCCCGGCAGACCGCCGCCGCGGCCCAGCAGCCCGATGAGGCGCCCGAGCCCGTGCTCGAAGCCCCGCCGGAAGAGGGCGCGTCCGAGCCGGAGCAGGCGGTGGGCGCGGACGAGCAGGCGGCATCCGCGAGTCCGTACCGGGCGCGCCGGTTCGCGGGTCGCGAGCCGCTCACGCCGCTTGGAGGGCTCGACGCCGGGGGCGGGTACGCGCTGCGGCTGGAGTTCGGCGACTACGGCGCGGGTCTGGCGTCGGCGCGGCTCGCCTCGTTCTACAACACCGTGGAGGAGCTCACCGCGGCGACGCACGGCGGGGTGACCGAGCCCGACGACGCCCACGTCGAGGTCCAGGCGCAGAGGCTTGAGACCCGAGATTCGGGTGAGATCTGGGTCCTGGCACCGTTCATGATGCTCGGCGTCGAGATCGACGGCGCGTTCATCGATATGCGCGGAAAAGAGGCGATCGATGCTCGCGTCTGGCGCGAGACTGCGCCCGGCGCGTTCGAGGCGGTGGTCGAGGACGAGGGCGGCGGGGCGGTGCTGCGCCTGACGCGCCGGTATGTACTCAACGGCACGTACGACTTCGAGATCGAACAGCGTGTCGAGAATCTCGCAGACCATCCGCTGGAGCTGCGCTTCTACGAGCTCGGGCCGATGGACCTGGAGCGCGATCTGACGGGGTACGGCGGCGACAAGCGTCGGGTGCGCTTTGGGTATCTGCTGCCGCCTTTGGCGAGCCAGCCGAATAGGCGCGAGTTCGTGCAGGCCGACGACTACCTGTGGTCGCGTCGGACGGCGCTGGGGCGCAAGCAGGGCGGGGTCTACACGCCCGAGAAGGAGCTCTGGCCCAACGACCACTCGCAGCGCGAGAAGCACGACCTGGTCTGGGCGGCGATGACGAACCGGTACTTCGGCGTCGCGGTCCACCCGCTGATCGACCCGGCGGACCCGACGCAGGACAAGCAGTTCCACGACGCCGAGCGCATCGATCGAGTGCTGTTCGACCAGGCCGATGGCGAGGGGATGGCCCTGCGCATCACCGGTCCGGAATTCACGCTGGACCCGGGCGATACGCACGAGATGGACCGCGGCGTGTACGCCGGGCCGCTCAGCCGCAAGGCGATGGGGGCGCGCTCGCGGGCGGCCGGTGTGGACGGGCTGATCGTCTACAACTTCGGCGGCCCGTGCGCGTTCTGCACGTTCCCGGTGATCACGGGGCTTCTGTTCTGGCTGCTGTCGAGCCTGCACGGGTACGTGGTGTTCGACTGGGCGTTGGCGATCATCGTTCTCGTGGTGATCGTGCGGACTTTCCTGCACCCGGTGACGCGCTGGTCGCAGATCCGGATGGCGCGGTTCGGCAAGCAGATGCAGCGCATGGGCCCGAAGATGCAGAAGGTCAAGGAGAAGTACGCCGACGACCCGAAGCGTCAGCAGGCCGAGGTGCGCAAGCTGTGGAGCGAGGAGGGGATCAACCCGGCGGGTTTCCTCGGGTGCCTGCCGATGTTCCTGCAGACGCCGGTGTGGATCGCGCTGTACGCCACGCTGTTCTTCGCGATCGAGCTTCGCCACCAGCCGGCGTTTTTCGGGCTCTTCCAGCACCTCGGCGGGTGGGCGTTCCTCGGCGACCTGGCGAGCCCCGACAAGGCGTTCTCGTTCGGGCACGCGATCAAGGTGCCGGTGCTGAGCACGCTGATGGGACCGATCAGCTCGATCAACATCCTGCCGCTGTTCCTCGGCATCGTGTTCTTCCTGCACCAGAAGTATCTGACGCCGCAGACGGCGGTCGCGGCCACGCCCGAGCAGGAGCAGCAGCAGAAGATCATCCGGGTGATGACGGTGGTGATGTTCCCATTCATCATGTACAACGCGCCGTCGGGTCTGGCGTTGTACTTCATCACCAACTCGACGCTGGCGATCTTCGAGACGCGGTGGATCCGTGCGGCGGCCGAGGCGAAGGGGCTGCTCGACCCGGACAAGAAGGCGCCGAAGACGGGGTTCCTGGGCAAGCGGCTGGAGCGGCTCAAGGAGCTGGCCGCGCAGCAGCAGCAACTGCGTCAGATGCAGCAGGCGGGCAACCAGCCGGGGACGGGCAAGCGCAAGCAGGTCCGTCCGGGACGCGACCACCCGTCGCGGAAGCAGTACAAGAAGCGGAAGTAGAACTCACAGCGGCGCCGCGGAGAAGAGTCTCACCACAGAGGACACGGAGTTACACGGAGGATGATCTGTGGTCAGAGCCCCGGTGCTGACGCTCGGGCTCTTTCTCTGACACACTCTTCTCTCTGTGTCCCTCTGTGACCTCTGTGGTGAAGCTCAGAGAGGAAGCGTCAGAGCATCGCGCGGGTCTCGTCGAGCATGGCGTCGGCGCGTTCGAGGCAGTCGACGGCGTCGAGTTCGACGCCGTCGGCCGCGAGCGACCAGGCGCGGTGCACCTGGCGCTCGGCGGCGGCGAAGCGGTCCATGATCTTCGCGAAGCCCGCGAGCCCGTGGCGGGCGATCAGGCGCTCGCGAGAATCGACGAACGCGGGCATGTGCGTGCGTTCGGCCTCGTCGAGCCCCTCGATGATCGCGTGGCAGCGGTCGTGCCCCTGGAGGTTGACGATCCGGTCGCGGACCTTGCGCACGTCGGCGATGACCGCGTCGAGCGACTCGGCGGGCGAGGCCTGCGCGTGCGTCTCCTCGACGCGCTTCACCCGCTTGGCCGCGTCCTGGCGCAGCATGAGCGCGCCGACCAGCAGCCCCCCGAGCGAGGCGACGAAGATCCACTTGCCGCGCCACAGCCCGAACTCGAACTCCTTGACATCGACCTGCGTGACCCCGGCGTCGCGGAGTTGGGCCAGATCATCGGGCGTGAGCACCGTGCCCGCCGCGACGATGACGACCTTCTTCCGTCCGTCGAGCTTGCCCGCGTCGAAGCGGAGGGTCTTGCCGATCAGCGCCTCGTCGGGGGCGTCGGCGGGCACGGTGTAGGCGATTGCCGCGGTCAGTGCTCCGAACGAGAGCGCGACGGTGATCAGGATGGAGGCGATGAGCTTCATGATCCACCTCCCGTGCTCGACATGATCACGACGATGGCGTTGACGATGAGGCTGAGGATCGCCTCGCCGACGATGAGCCCCGCGGCGAAGGGCACGCCCCATTCCTCGGCCCAGCCCCGCCCCTTCCATCTTGCGATGAGGATGTTGGCGATGCACCCGATGCCGTAGGTGGTGATGTAGATGAACGGGAGGTACATGCTGAGCCCGATGAGCACGCCGAGCCCGGCGAACGACCCGAGCCCGAGGAAGAGTCCGAGGAGGGTGCCGAAGCCGTACATGGCGTAGGGCATGTCGCCGCCCTGCACGCCGGTGATGACGCTACGGAGCGCCTCGGCCTGCGGGGCGGTGGTGTCGGTGCCGGTACCCATCGGGATGCCGTCGAACTTGGTCATGTTCGCCTTGGCGATGAGCAGGATGGTCATCATGCAGATGAGCGGGCCGATCCAGGTGGTCGCCAGCTCGACGATCTGCTGGCGTTTGGGCGAGGCGCCGACGATGGAGCCGGTGCGCAGGTCGGCCATCATGTCGGCGGCCATGGTGATCGCGCAGCAGAGCGTGGCGCCGACGAGGACGGCCGGGATCACGCTGCCCACCCCGGCCAGCACCATCACCAGAACGACGGTCAGCAGGGCGATGCCCGAGATCGGGCTCCAGTCGGTCATGCCGGTGCACTGGGCGATGATGATGCCGGCGAACCAGATCCAGATGGTCCCGATCGCGGCGATGAGCAGGGCGCGGAGGTGCCGGTTCCACCCCGAGAGCGGTCCGGGATTCGAGTTGATCTCGCCGAGGCTGGCGTTACGGGCGTCGGTGTCCATCGCGTTCCACGTCTTGACGGCCGCGCCATTGAGCAGCACCAGCTCGTAGCCCTTGTAGCGCACGGTGGGGAACCCGTCCTCGGGCGCTTCGACCGCGGGCGCCTCGCCGGGCCCGCTGACGAGCACAGCGCCGGTCACCGGGCAGACGCGGTTGCTCGCCTCGTTGCTCGACAGGTCGGCCGAGAAGTAGAGGAGGACAAAGGCCGCGAGCGCCGCGACGATCAGCGGCTTGAGCCCGAGTTCGTCCGAGCCGCCGAGTGATTTCGACGAGCGTGCGACGCTCGCCAGCGCGGCCTTGACCGACGGGAACGAGACGACGACGCCCATGAGCGCGCCGCCGAGGAGCAGCCCGATGCCGAGCGGCTTGCCGATGTTGTTGCGCCCCCATGTCGTCGCGACCTCGAAGCCCTTGACCGTCCCGGGCAGGTAGCCCTGGGAGAAGAGGATGGGGTTGAGGACGAGGTAGGCGAGCACGCCGCCGGCGAGCACCATCAGCCCGGCGCGCCCGGAGAGGTAGCCAGCGCCGAGCGCGAACGGGGCGATCGCGAACATGAGCAACGCCGAGTCGGGGATCCCGATACGCCGACCGATGTCGATCGCGCCGTCGGTGACCCACTGGTCGGGGCGCCCGTTCTCGTCGCGGTCCACATGCTCGGTGAGGACCTCGTCGGCCTTGGGGTTGACTTCGCGGGCGTCGGCGGTCGCCTTCTGATCAACGGTGCGCGGCATCCGCAGCCCGAGGTCGCCGTAGCCCCAGAACGGGTCGTGCGCCCATCCGTAGTCGGTGTTCTTGAGTGTGCTCCACTCGACTTCGCCGTCGGTGGCGCGGGCGGCCGCGGCGGTCAGATCGGGGTTGAACGCCAGGATCGCCTCGGCGTTGGCGAGCTGCGCCGTCAGGTCGTCGAGTGCTGTTCTCAGCTCGGCGTTGTCCGGTTCTTTCGAGATCTGCTCGCCCAGTGCGCGCCGTTCGAGCTCCATCCGTCCCGCCTCGACGACCGGGCCCGGCGCCGCCTCGTTGTCGATCCACCCCGCGATCACCCGCGTCCGCTCGGCGTCGGCATCCGAGATGCGCTCGGCCGCGACCAGCGCGTCGAGGTCCGCGGTGTCGGCCTCGGTGTAGAAGGTCGGCGTCTGCGTCGGCAGGTAGATGAGCATCGCGACGACGATGCCCGCGAGCAGCACCAGCGTCTTCTTCACGCCGGCGCCGGGGCTTTTGAGGATGGCGCCGACGGCGGTTCCGCTCGGGAAGCGCAGGCGGTCGATGTCGATCATCTGCTTGCGCAGGGGGATGATGAAGGCGGTGCCGAGCACCGACCCGGCCATGCAGGCAAGCGTGACGAGCCAGAAGCGGGCGCTCGTCGGGTCGAGCCCGTAGCCGAGCAGGAGCAGCACCGGGACGGTGAAGATGACGCCCGAGTTGGTGGAGTTGACGCTGGAGGCGATGGTCTGGGTGATGTTGGTCTCGAGGATGTGCCCGCGTCGGAGCACGCCGCGCAGCACGCCGAAACCGAGCACCGCCGCGATCGAGCTGCCGACGATGGTGAACCCGATCTTGAGCCCCGAGTAGGTGATCGAGGCGTTCATGATCGCACCGAGGATGATCGCGAACACCACCGAACTGATCGTGACCTCGCGTGCCTTCTTCACGGCTCACCCCCCTGGCTGGGACCAGGAGCGGCGGGTCGGCGTGCGGGCTCGGTCATGGGTGTGCCTCCGGACAGGAAGGGCCCATCCTCGCCCAAGCCGCCGTTTGTGGCAACCCGGGGCAAAAACAAAGCGGCCCCGGGGAGCCCCGGGGTCGCGGTCGATCGTGTGAGGGGTCCGTTCAGCCGACGGTGTTGACGCCGCGCCCCATCCGGCGGCGCCGGTTGAGCAGCTTCCGCCCGCTGCGGGTCTTCATCCGGGCGCGGAACCCGAACTGGCGTTTCCGCTTGATCTTGCTGTTGCGTCGGTTCTTCATAACGTCTCCCGGCTGGAAGGGCGGGAACCATAGCCGGGTTGGGGCGGGCGGACCAGCCCGCCTCCGGCGCTGTTCCCCGGAAAAGGCTGGCCCGCGGGCGGGTCGCTCGGTAGGCTCGTGGGACGGCCCATCGCGGGCCGAGGGGTGCGGTGATTCACCCTCCGCCCGGGGGCGGGCGGTGAACCGGCGCACCTCGCAGACGGTCTTTGTCAG